>Ga0209670_100031_pt1 | contig 94888 bp, 56 predicted proteins | sample PerSpoBPS_BMetaG_FD_184741 | JGI IMG/M metagenome (GOLD analysis project Ga0209670, IMG submission 184741) | Thermal spring microbial communities from Yellowstone National Park, Wyoming, USA - Perpetual Spouter B (PS_B) MetaG (SPAdes) (version 3) | ecosystem: Environmental > Aquatic > Thermal...
CTAACGATGGGAGGCAAAGGAGCATGGCGGTCCGAAATGACCCGTTCGGGGCGAAAAGTTCCCTTCAAACAGCGATGGGGACGGTGACGATTTACCGACTTCAGCGGTTGCAAGAGTTGGGCATCGCTGACATTGCCCGCTTGCCCTATTCCATCCGAGTTTTGCTGGAAAACCTTTTGCGCCATTGCGATGGCTACATTGTCACTGAAGATGATGTCAAGGCTTTGGCGAACTGGCAACCGAAGCCTGAGGACCGTGAAATCGCTTTCATGCCTGCCCGTGTCTTGCTTCAGGATTTCACGGGCGTGCCTTGCGTCGTGGACTTGGCAGCAATGAGGTCGGCAGTAGCCAAACTTGGTGGCGACCCGAAGAAAGTCAATCCCCTTGTGCCCGTTGATTTGGTCATTGACCACTCCGTTCAGGTGGACTACTTCGGGACGGCGAACGCGTTCTTGCTGAATGTGGCGAAGGAGTATGAGCGCAATGCCGAACGCTATGCCTTGCTGAGATGGGCGCAGCAAGCCTTCCAAAACTTCCGCGTCGTCCCGCCGGGAACGGGCATCGTCCACCAAGTCAACCTTGAGTATCTGGCAAAAGTCGTGCAAACAACACGGGACGAGGGGCGAGGGACGGGGGACGAGTTGATAGCGTTCCCTGACACCCTTGTCGGGACGGATTCGCACACGACGATGGTCAATGGCTTGGGCGTTTTGGGTTGGGGCGTCGGTGGGATTGAGGCGGAAGCGGTTATGCTTGGTCAGCCTTACTACATGCGCATCCCCGAAGTCGTTGGCGTTCGGCTCACGGGCGAATTCCCCGAAGGCGTGACGGCGACAGATTTGGTGCTGACGGTCACCCACTTGCTGCGCAAAAAGGGCGTCGTGGACAAGTTCGTGGAGTTTTTCGGTCCGAGTTTGAAGTTGCTCAGCCTGCCCGACCGAGCCACCATCGCCAACATGGCGCCCGAATACGGCGCCACCTGCGGCTTCTTCCCTGTGGATGACGAGACCCTTGACTACTTGCGCCTGACGGGGCGACCTGAAGAATTGGTGGACTTGGTGGAGCGTTACTGCAAGGAGCAAGGTTTGTTCTACGACGAGAGCGTTGAGCCGACTTACAGCGATGTCCTTGAGGTGGACTTGTCGCAGTTGGAGCCGACGATGGCAGGACCGCGCCGACCCCACGACATGGTGCGGCTAAAGGAAGTCAAGAGGCAATTTTGGGAGGCGTTCAAGACGGTGATGGCGACGCCCACTCAAAAAGAAGAGCCGAAACCAGCCAGCCCGTTGGAGGCAGCGATGCCGACCTTTTATGCCCTCTGGCGCCGCCTCACCCATCCCAAAGAAGTCCATCGCTTGGAAGAGGAAGGCGGCGTGGCGCTGGAAGAGGGAGCGGAGGAGGCGCAAGTAGCCCTCCGCAAACGCAGGGTGACGGTGAAACTGGACGGGTTGCAAGCGATGATCGGGCATGGCGCCGTCGTTATCGCCGCCATCACCAGTTGCACCAACACCTCAAACCCGACGGTCATGATCGGCGCTGGTTTACTCGCCCGCAACGCCGTCAAAAAAGGCTTGCAAGTCAAGCCCTGGGTGAAAACGAGTTTTGCGCCCGGCTCCGCCGTCGTCGTGGACTACTTGGAGAACGCTGGCTTGATGCCCTACTTAGAGGCGCTACGGTTTCACTTGGTCGGGTTCGGTTGCACGACTTGCATCGGCAACAGCGGTCCGCTGCCTGAACCCATCGCCAACGCCATCAAAGAGCACGGCTTGGTCACTGTCGCCGTTTTGAGTGGCAACCGCAACTTTGAAGCCCGCATCCATCCCCTCGTGCGAGCCAACTATCTGGCATCGCCAATGCTGGTCGTCGCTTATGCGTTGGCAGGGCGCATTGACATTGACTTTGAGACCGAACCGATTGGCTTAACGCCAAATGGCGAACCCGTTTACCTGCGGGACATCTGGCCGAGCATGGAGGAAATCCGTCGCACCATCCATGAGGCGTTGAAGCCAGAGATGTTTCGGCGTCGTTACAAGCGCGTCTTTGAGGGCGACGAACGATGGCGGAATTTGCCCGTGCCTTCGGGCGACCTGTTCGCCTTTGACCCCAACTCCACCTACATCAAAGAGCCACCCTTCTTCGCCGACTTCCCGCTTGAACCGCCCCCGCTTCAGGACATTCAAGGCGCCCGCGTCTTGGCGGTTTTGGGCGATAGCATCACGACCGACCACATCTCACCTGCTGGCAGCATTCCCATTGACAGCCCCGCAGGTCGCTACCTGATAGAGCGGGGCGTTCCGCCAAGCGAATTCAACACCTACGGCGCCCGACGGGGCAACCACGAGGTTATGATGAGGGGCACTTTCGCCAATGTCCGATTGCGCAACTTGCTGACGCCAGACCGTGAGGGAGGTTGGACGGTTTACTTCGGGGACGAGGGACGAGGGGCGGGGGACGGAGAAGTGATGACGATTTACGAGGCAGCGATGCGATACAAGGAACGGGGTGTCCCACTGTTGGTCATTGCGGGCAAGGAGTATGGTAGTGGCAGTTCCCGCGATTGGGCGGCGAAAGGACCGGCGTTGTTGGGCGTGAAGGCGGTGATTGCCGAAACCTTTGAGCGCATCCACCGAAGCAACTTGGTCGGCATGGGCATTTTGCCCTTGCAATTCAAGCCCGGCGAAAACCGAGAGACTTTGGGCTTGACAGGTAGGGAAGTCTTTGACATTGAGGGCATCGCTGAAGGGCTGCACCCGCGCAAAGAGTTGACCGTCAGGGCGAAACGACCCGACGGCACCGAAGTCACCTTCACCGCCATCGCCCGCCTTGACACGCCCATTGAGGTGGACTACTACTGTCACGGTGGCATCTTGCCTTATGTCCTGCGGAAAATTTTGCGGGGCTAAGGGCGGGAAATTTGCGGCGCAAGGAGGCGAGACCCTTCCATGACAAAGTTGGTGACGCTGGACGAAGTGAAAACCAACGAAAAGGTGCAAACCTTCATCCGAAGGGCGGACGAACAGATGGAAGCCATCGGCTACACCGAGCACGGCTTCCGCCATGTCAACCTCGTCGCCCACAACGCTCGCCGCTTGCTGACGGAGTTGGGGTTTTCGGAACGGGAAGCGGAACTGGCAGCCATCGCCGGCTATTTGCACGACATCGGCAACATGATTTCCCGCATCATGCACAGCAAGACAGGTGCAGTGATTGCCCTGAACTTGCTTTTGGAAATGGGGATGGACGCCGACGAAGCGGGAGCCATCGCCGCTGCCATCGGCAATCACGACGAGCAAGAGGGCGGCACCATCGTCAGTCCCATCACCGCTGCCCTCGTCATCGCTGACAAAGCCGATGTGCACCGTTCCCGCGTCCGCAACCCGAACATGGCTGCTTTTGACATCCACGACCGCATCAACTACGCCGCCCAACATGCCGAACTGAAAGTCGGCAACCACGACCACACCATCACCTTGGACCTGACCATTGACACCAGCATCGGCAGCGTCTTTGAATACTTTGAGATTTTCATGAGCCGAATGCTTTTCAGCCGAAAGGCAGCCGAGTTTTTGGGTTACCGCTACCGCCTGACCATCAACGGCGTGCCGATGCTGTGATTAAGGTGTCTCAGCCTCATCGCCTGACCATTCAGAGACGGAAGGCAAAGTGCCATTCCGCTCTATCAGCCGACAGTGTGAACCTTTGCTGTCTTTCGTGACTTCAATAAGCGTCGGGAATTGATCGCGCAATTCGTCCAAGTGGGTGATGACGAGCACGCGCTCAAACTCCTGAGAGACGGTTTGGATGGCTTGCACCATCGCTTCCAAGCCTTCCTTGTCCTGTGACCCAAAACCTTCGTCCATGATGAGGGTGCGCAAGGCAGCGCCTGACCGACGCGCCAGCAATTTCGCCAATGCCAAGCGCAAGGCGAAGTCCACGCGGAACTTTTCGCCGCCGCTGAGGCTCTCGTAAGGTCGGTCGCCCAACTCGTCGGCGATGATGATGTCAAGGGTTTCCCTTTCCGAACCCTTCTGGGTCGGTCGGTTCAATTCAAAGCGCAAAAACATCCGCCCTTTCGTCAAGCGTGACAGCAAACCGTTGGCTTCCGCCTCCACCCACTTGACGGCGACTTTCAAGACTTCGCCGGGGATGCCGTAACGCCCGAAGGCTTCCCTCAGCAACTCGTAATCTTGCTTGGCTTCCTGAGCCTGCCGCAATTGCTCCCGCAACCGTCGCAAATCTTCTTCGCAGCGTTCTAAGGCTTTCAGTTGCCCTTCTATTTCGCCCCGCTGGGCGTTCAGGTCAAGCAGCGCCCTTTCTAACTCCGCAAGTTGTCGCCCCACCTCCCGCAATCGCTCGTCCACTTCCGAGCGGCGCTTCAATTCATCGTCCAACTGTTGGATTTGCTTTTGGGCGTCGGCGATGCGTTGTTCTATCTCCGTCAGGTGATCCCGTTCCTTTGTGATGGCTTCTTCCACTTGGGGCAGGCGTTGTTCGGCGTCTTGCAGTTGCTGTGCCCGTTGCAGGATGGCTTGATGTTGGTGCAGCCATCGGCGCAATTGCTCATGGCGGCGCGAATCGTAACCGATGGCATTTTCTTCGGCGTTCAGTGCCTCTCGCTCCCTTTGCCACCTTTGCTCGGTGCGTTCCTTTTCGTGTTGGAAGGCTTGCCACTTTTCCTGCCACCTTGCCAACTCCTCTTCGGCTTGGGCGATGGCGGCGAGGCTTTGGAGGAGTTGACCTTGCTGTCGTTCAATGGCGGGGCGCTTCTTCAACTCTGCTTCCGCCTTTTTCACCAACTCGTCCAGTTTGGCGATGTCCGCCTGCAAACTTTGGATTTGCCTGTCTTTGCTGTCCATCTCTGCCTGCAGGTTTTTGGCTTCCCGTTCAAGGCGCTGGCGCAACCGAAGAAAGTCGTCGGGCGCCAACAAGTTTTCGCAGAGGGGACATTTCGGTTCGCCCTCGTGTTCCGTCAAGAGCCGCAACTTTTCGGCGACCTCTTCTCGCTGTCGGCTCAAAGCCTCCCTTTGGGCGCGGAGGGCGGCAAGGTCGGCGTTCTTTCGTTCCCGTTCCCGCTGCCACGCCTCCGCTTGCCGTTGCCACTCGTCCAACCGTCTCAGCGCCTCTCCCACCCGCTCCAACTCCTTTTGCGCTTTCGCTTTCTCCGCCACTTCCTTCTCCAACCGCTTCCGTTCGCTGACCAACTCCCCTTCCCGTCGTTTCAGTTCGGCTTGTTCGTTGGCGATGCGTTTTTCCAAATCCATTCGGCGCCGCTGCAACTCTTCCCACTGGCGCTGCTTTTCCGAAAGGCGTTTCTCTTCGTCTTGGGTTTGTCGGTAATTCTCCAGTGCCTGACGGATGGCTTCCTTTTGACCGAGTAGCGCTTGCAACTGATGGAGTTCTCGCTCGTGCGCCTTCAGCCGCTCCTGCGCTTGCTGCTTTTGCCACTCCCCGTCTTTGATGGTTTCTTGCAGGTTTTGCCGTTGCGTCTCCAAGACGATCAACCGCTCCCGCTCTTGCTGCCAACGCCGTTGCTCCTCTTGACAGCGGCGATACTTTTCCTCCGTCCCTTGAAGGCGACGGTTGAGGTCATCCAACGCAGCCAACAACTCAGGGCGCTTTTGTCGTTCCCGCTCAAGGTGGGCGATTTCCTGCTCCACTTGTGCGATTTTGCCCTCCAGTTCCTTTGCCTTGTCTTTCGCCCGATCCGCCCAAACCTCGTATTCGTTTAACCGCAGGACTTTCGCCAACAGGTCACGCCGATCGGCGGGTCCCAAGTCCATAAAATTGCCCGATTCGCCTTGCAACTGGCAAACAGTGTTGACGAAAGTGTCGTAGTCCATCCGCAGCAACCGTCGGATTTCGTCTTCCGCTTGGCTCACCCCTCCCTTGACGACTAATGGCTTCCACTTGCCCGTCTTAGGGTCGTGTTGTTCCAGCAAGACGGAGTGCCCTCCCTTGCGGGCGCGGGCGTAAGAACGGCTCACCCGATAAAGTTGCCCGTCCAGCAGGAACTCTAATTGGACTTTCGCCTCTTTTGCCCCCTTCCGCACTAACCCCTCCAAGCCAGCACGGGCTTTGCCGAACAATGCCCAAGTGATGGCGTCAATCAGGCTGGATTTGCCCGCCCCGTTGGGACCGATGATGGCAGCGACATGGACGCGGGACAAATCCAAAGGCTGCCTTTCCTCGCCATAACTGAGGAAATTGCAAAGCCAAAGGCGCATCGGCACCACGGCGACGACACCTCCTTCAATCAGCGATTAGCGAATAGGGAGGGGCGACGGGTCAAAATGGACGGGTCGCTTATTGCCCCTCCATCAGTTCCCTTGCCAGTCTTAGCAATCGCTCTTTTCGCTCATCAGGGATGCCTTTTTGGTTGAGCCAACGGGCAAGCAACTCCATCGGTTTTTGGAGTAACTCCTCCAACTCAAAGGGGCGATGAGGGTCGGCAAGAAGGGGCGTGAGAATGCTGTCATCCGTCGCCACCTCAAAGGAAAGGGCTGCCAAATGGTCTACCCGCTTTTCCAAAGCGGCGCGGATGGTCGCTAAGTTCAGTTGCCCCCGTTGCGTTTCGCTGATGGTGAAGAAAACCCGCACCACCGCACCATCCAAGCGTTTGTCTTGGGCGAGGGCGCTGAGGGCGTGCTGGGTGGGGTCGGAGGCTTTGGAAAGGTCTAACCGCACCGTCACGAAGGGGCGGGTGGGTGTCTCCACGAAGCGCAAGTCTTTGACGCCCCAAGTCCCTTTCGTCGTCCGTTCCAAATCCACCAGCAAAAAGCCCTTGGGGTCGCTTTCCTCGCTGAAGTCCAAGCGGGCGAGGTTGCCCGCGTAAACGATAGGGGGCGTCATCTCCCCGACCCGTTGATAGCGATGGATGTGCCCTAAAGCGATGTAGGCGAAAGGTTCGCGGCGCAAGTCACTGGGAGACACGACGGGTTCATAGGTGAGGGAGAAGATGCGCTCTGAACCGACAAAATTCGCGCCTTGCACCCAGATGTGCCCTGCAAAGATGACAGGACAATCATCGCTGTTCTGTCGGGCTTCCCGCTGCAAGCGGTTAACGAGAGCACTCACCCGCCTCAGCATCTCCTGTTGCACCCGCTCTTCCGTCCAACCTTGCTCTTCGTCGGGGGCGATGAAGTAGCGGCGGGGAAGATAGGGAAGGCAAGCAACCTGCAATTCGCCCTTCAGCGTCCGCAGGGTCACCACTTTCGGCTCACGGACAAATTGCAAGCCGGGGATTTTAAACAGGTTCACGATGTCCAAAGCCGACGCCTCGCCGTAACCGCTTGGCAAGTCGTGATTGCCCATCAGCAAAAGGACGCTGATGCCCCGTTCGGAAAGGGCAAAAATCCGTCGCAGAAATTCCCGCTGAGAAAGGGGGTCGGGGCGGGTGGAGTGGTAGGCGTCGCCCGTGAACAAAACAGCGTCCACTCTTTCGTCCACTGCCGTCTGGACGACGAAATCCAAGCAACGCAGGAAATCCTTCAGTTGGGTGTGGCGACCGTCGGTGTCCCGCCTCCCGTGAATTTCCGCCCCCAAGTGCGCATCAGAAAAATGAAGCAATCGCATTCGCCCATCACCTCGGCAAAGCGCATCCCGTCATTCCCTTGCCCGCCATCCATCCCTTTATTCGGCGCCATGGTTCTGCAAAACGATGTTGCCATCGCCGTCGCGGGTTGTCAACGCAGAGGGATGCTGACTTTTTGCGTTCGTTGCGTTATCATCAATGGCGCACCGCGCAGCGGACGGCCCCGTCGTCTAGCCTGGTCTAGGACACCGGCCTTTCAAGCCGGAGGTCGCGGGTTCAAATCCCGCCGGGGCCACTTTTGCGCCCTTCCCTCGTTGTGCTGCTAAACCGTTCCCGAATTGATGGCGCACAATTTTTGTCGGTGAGCATCCCGATGGGCGAGAAGGCGCAAGGTGCGTGGGACGAGTTTTTGCGCCGATGGGTCAACGCTGCCGATTACAAAGGGCAACTGGTCGCCACCTTGAAAATTCCCGCCCGCGAGCCTGCTTTTGCCGACCCCGATGAGCCCCTCGCCCCGCCTTTGCGGGAAGCCCTGAAGCGTTTGGGCATTGAGCGCCTGTATCGTCACCAAGCGGAAGCGCTAAATGCTGCCCGAAAAGGGCGTCATGTCGCCGTCTTCACCCCGACCGCTTCGGGCAAAACCCTTTGCTACAACCTGCCCGTCTTGGACAGGTTGTTGCGCGACCTCAATGCCCGCGCCTTTTACCTTTTCCCGACGAAAGCGTTGGCGCAAGACCAATGGCGCAAGTTGCGGGAGTTGGGCTTGACCGATCAAGTGCCTGTCGCCACTTACGACGGCGACACACCCGACCGAGAGCGGCGGCTTATCCGCGACCGCTGTCGCATCGTCCTGACCAATCCCGACATGCTTCACGCGGGCATCTTGCCCAATCACCAACTCTGGGCACACTTCTTCCGCCATTTGCGTTTCGTCGTCATAGACGAATTGCACACCTATCGGGGCATCTTCGGCATCCACTTCGCTTGGGTCGTCCGACGGTTGCGGCGGATTTGTCGGCTGTATGGCAGTGAGCCGATTTTCCTCTGCACCTCGGCGACGCTGGGCAACCCCGAAGAAGCCTTGCGCAACCTCATCGGTTTGCCCTTCCACATCGTCGGCGAAGACGCTTCCCCTTCGCCAGCCAAAACGCTGGCGATTTGGAACCCGCCTTACTTGGATTTGGAAGCGGGCATTCGTGCCAAAGCGAGCACGGAGGCTGTCCGATGGGTCGTTCGCTTGATGGGCGAGGGTATCCGCACCATCGTTTTTGTCAAGTCGCGGGCGATGGCGGAATTGCTTTTGCGTTTCACCCGCGAGCAACTCGCCCGCGAGTGGTTGGACGCCCTTAAAAGCAAGGTCGTCAGTTACCGCGCTGGCTATTTGCCCGAAGAACGAAGGGAGATTGAGCGAAAACTTTTCAGCGGTGAGTTGTTCGCCGTCATCGCCACGAGCGCTTTGGAGTTGGGCATTGATGTCGGCGAATTGGACGCCGCTTTGTTGGTCGGCTATCCAGGGACGATCGCCAGCACTTGGCAGCGGGCGGGACGAGCGGGTCGGCAGAAGGAAGGATTGGTCATCCTCATCCCCACCGCCAATCCCGTTGACCAACACATCGCCCAACATCCCGACTTTTTGCTGCAAGGGGCGGAACCCATCGCCGTTTCGCCTCGCAACCCTTACATCGCCGCCGCCCATTTGATGTGCGCCGCTTACGAGTTACCGCTGAGCGACGATGACCGCCCGTTTTTTGCCGACTTGGGTGACCTGTTTGATGTGTTGGTGGTTCGGATGCAAGGGCAAGGATGGCTTAGCGGTGGCAAACGCAAATTTTGGCAATTACGGGAACGCCCTCATGACACCTTCGGGCTGCGCACCATCACAGGGCAGCAATTTGAAGTCGTGGATCGCAGCAAGGGCGTCACCATCGGCTTGGCAGACCGAGCGCGAGTCTTTCGCACCCTCTACCCTGGCGCCATTTACCTGCACATGGGCGAGACTTACTTCGTGGAAGCGTTGGACTGGCGAAAGCAGGTGGCGTATGTGCAGCCAGCGACGGTGGACTACTACACCGTCCCACTGGAAAACAAGGACACGCAAGTGCTGAAAGTTTGGGCGCAAAAGCCCTTGCAGGGCGGGACGGCGTTTTTGGGCGAGTTGGCAGTGCGGGAACAGGTCATCGGCTTCAAACGCCTGCGCCTGTTCACCGAGGAAGTCCTTTCCGCAGAAGTTTTGGACTTGCCCGCCGACGAATTTGAGACCGTCGGCTTTTGGATTTGCGTGGACGATGAACTCGTTGGGGAGTTGGACGAACGAGAATTTCACCTGATGGGTTCGCTGCACGCCAGCGAACATGCCATCATCGCTTTGATGCCCTTGGTGGCGATGACCGATCCCGACGATTTGGCGGGCATCTCCTACGCCCCTTGGCATCCCGACACCCGCCGACCGACCATTTTCGTCTATGACGCTTTTCCCGGCGGGGCAGGTTTCTCCGAGACGGCGTTTGAGCGGTTGACGGAATTGTTGAAGCGAACGAAGGAAACGATCGCCCGATGCCCGTGCAAAGCGGGTTGCCCCTCGTGCGTCCAATCGCCCCGCTGTGGCAGCGAAAACCGACCACTGGACAAATGGGGCGCTGCCTACTTGCTGGCGCGCCTTTTAGGCGCACCCATTGATGCTGCCGCGCCAGTTTCGCAGCGTCGCTGATTTTGGAGACAAGGTTTGAGCGTCAGGAAACCCGCAACAACTCGGCGCCGCCTTCCAACGCCTCCACTTTCGCCCGCAGGTGGGCATGTTCGGGGCGTTCCAAGTGGGGGTCAATTTGGACGAGCCATTCGGCGCATTCCTTCGCTTGCATCAGAATGTCCACATCTTTCAGGATGTCGGCGAGTTTCAAATCGGGCAGACCGTGTTGGCGCGTGCCCAAAAATTCACCCGGTCCGCGCAAGCGCAAATCGTGTTCGGCGATGACGAAACCGTCGTTGGTTTTGGTCATCACTCGCAACCGTTCCCTTGCCTCATCGCTTTTCGGGTCGGCGATCAAGACGCAAAAGCAAGGATGCTGGCTGCGTTCCACGCGCCCGCGCAATTGGTGCAGTTGCGCCAAACCGAACCTGTCGGCGTCCTCAATGACGATGACCGTGGCGTTGGGGACATCCACACCGACTTCCACGACCGTCGTCGTCACCAAGACTTGGATTTCGTTGCGGCGGAAGGCATCCATGATTTCGTCCTTTTCGTAGCCCGCCATCCTTCCGTGCAAGACGGCGACTTTGTCGTCGGGGAAGACGCTTTGCTGCAGCCATTCGGCGTGGCGGATGACCGACTGGACATCTTCCAGTTTCTCCGACTCTTCAATCAACGGGCAAACGATGTAGGCTTGTCGCCCTTTCGCCAATTCCTTTCGGACGAACTCGTAAGCGAGCATCCGCTTGCTGGTGTGCAGCCAGTAAGTCTTCGCCCGTTGCCTGCCGGGTGGCAACTCGCGGATGACGGAGACATCCAAATCGCCATAGACCGTCAGCGCCAAAGTGCGTGGGATGGGCGTGGCGGTCATGATGAGCACATCGGGGGATTGTCCCTTCCAGATGAGTTTCGCCCGCTGCATGACGCCGAAGCGGTGTTGTTCGTCCACGACGACCAATCCCAAGCGATGGAACTCGGTGGCTTCCTCAATGAGGGCGTGAGTGCCGACGACGATTTGCGCCATGCCATCCCGCACTTTCATCCGCACCTTGCGCTTGTTGGCGGGCGTCAAACTGCCGACCAGTTGGATGACTTCTATGCCGTGCCGCCAGAAAAGTTCCCGAAGGATGCGGTAGTGCTGTTCGGCAAGGATTTCCGTCGGCGCCATGAAGGCAACTTGGTAGCCATTTTGGACGGCGACGAACATTGCCGTCGCCGCCACGACCGTTTTGCCCGAACCGACTTCGCCATGCAACAATCGGTTCATCGGATGGGGCTTTTGCATGTCGGCAAGGATTTCACCGATGACCTTGCGCTGGTCATTTGTCAACTCAAAAGGCAGCGAGCGGATGAACTGTTCTACTTCGTCCCAGTCCACGCGGAAGGCGATGCCTTCGTGTTCTTTGACGCCCTTTTTGCGCAAAGCCAGCACCAGTTGCAAGGTCAAAAACTCATCAAAGACGATGCGCCGCCGCGCCGCTTCCAACCTTCCTTCATCGTCGGGAAAATGGATTTGCCGAAGGGCTTGGGGAAGGGGCATCAAGTTGTAGCGTTGGCGGATGCTTTCGGGCAGCGGTTCAGGCACACGGTCAAGGGAGCGGGTGACGGTTTCTTGAACGAGGGTGCGGACAAAGTTTTGGCTGAGCCCTTCCGTCAGCGGGTAGACGGGGACGAGGCGACCGACTTGCAAAGTCGCATCGTTGGCGACCTCTTCCACTTCGGGCGTTTGGAAGGTCAGTTGCCCGAAAACTTGCGTCGCCTTGCCGAAGACGAACAGTTTTTGCCCGATGTGAAACTTGCGTTCCATGTAGGGCTGATTGAACCAGACGAGGAACGCCCGCCCTGAAGCGTCGGCGACAGGGATTTTGGTGATGAGCAAATGCTTGCGTTCTTCGGTGAAGGGCTTGCCGATGACCTGAACGCAGGCGACGACTTTTTCGCCCGCGATGACTTCCGCCAACCGCTTGACATTGCGTCGGTCTTCGTATCGGCGGGGATAAAAGTGCAGCAAGTCGTTGACCGTTTCCACACCCAACCGCTTGAGCAATTTCGCCCGCTGCGGTCCGACGCCCTTCAGGAAGCGGACGGAATCGTCCAATGCCAGCGGGGTAGGTTTGCTGGCAGGCATCGGGGGCTGGGGGCTGATGGCTGGCTTTGCCTTTTGCCTTTCGTCGGCGACTGGCGAAGGGCGAGGGGCGGATGGTGGGGCAAAAAGCCCTGCGCCCTGACCATCTCCCCCTTGCCCTTCCCTTCGTTCGCCTTCAGGAACTTCAAACCTTGCGCTTTCACCACTGGCTATTTGCTTTCGGATTTGTGCCAGCAAAGTTTTGGCGGAAAGGATTCGTCGGCGTCGTTCGGAAAAGTCAAGGGCAGTGTAGTCGGCGAAGAGTTGGGCGAGGTCGGAAAGGAGTTGGCGCACTTCGCCGTCGCAAAGTTCCATCGCCCGCTTCGCCCAAGCCACCATGTATCGGTCAAAGCCGCCGATGACGGCAAAGTTACGGCAACCCGTCTTCTCCTCCACTTCCAACGGTCGGGTCAATCGGTCTATGAGCGCCTGCAGTTCTGCCGACATGGGCATCACCCGAAGCCGAAAAAAGTTTGAGGCAAAAAGCGTTGAGAGGAATGTTGACAGCCACCTTTTGCAGCCGCACAATAAGGCGACGAGCGAAAAGAAAGCGCATCCGTCGGTCTGAAAAAGACACGGAAAGTCGCTAACCTTGAGTGAAGGGGAGGCGAAGGAGCATGATGGACGAACGGCGGCGTTGGGTTGCGGATAACCATCGGGAAGATGGGGCACCGAAGCCAGTGGACATTCGGGTCATCGGCATCGGGGGTGCGGGGAGCAACGCCGTCAATCGGATGGTGGAAAATGGCGTGACAGGTGTGGAGTTGATCGCCATTAACACCGACGCCCAAGCCCTCTCCCTTTCCAAAGCCCACAAGCGGTTGCAAATTGGCACTCGCCTGACGAACGGACGGGGCGCGGGGGGCAACCCGCAAATCGGAAGGCAAGCCGCTGAAGAAGACCGACAACAAATCGCCAGTTTGCTGGAAGGGGCGGAAATGGTCTTTTTGGCGGCGGGCATGGGAGGTGGGACAGGCACAGGGGCAACTCCTGTCGTCGCCCAAATCGCCCGCGAAAGGGGCATCTTGACCGTCGCTGTCGTGACCAAACCCTTCGCTTTTGAAGGCAAGCGGAAGATGGAGGTGGCGCTGCAAGGCATCAACGAGTTGCGCAACCAAGTGGACGCCCTCATCATCATCCCAAACCAGCGCCTCTTTGAGTTATCGGACCGACGGACGACGATGGCGGATGCTTTCCGTCTTGCCGATGAAGTGCTGACGCAAGCAGTGCAAGGCATCACCGATTTGATTGTCCGACCTGGGCTGATCAATGTGGACTTTGCCGATGTGCGGGCGGTGTTGGAAAATGCGGGGACGGCATTGATGGGCGTCGGTTATGGCAGCGGGGAAAACCGAGCGGTGGAAGCGGCGCAACATGCCATCGCCAGCCCTCTCTTGGAGGCGTCCATCACAGGCGCCCGCAATGTCTTGTTCACCTTGTTTGCGCCCCCTGATTTGCTGGTGGATGAAGTCAAGCAGGCTGCCGACATCATCACCAACGCCGTCAACTCCGCCGAAGCCAATGTCATTTGGGGCTTGGTTTACGACGAGGCACTGAAGGAGCAGGTGCGCATCACTTTAATCGCAACAGGCTTTGGCGAGGCACGCCCACCGACGCCCTCGCCTCGGCTGGCATGGGAGCGACGGGAGGAAGCGTTGCCGAAAGAGCCCGTCCCTTCGTCGGCGGAAGCGGAACGAGACCTTCTGGACGAAGAGACGCTGAACATCCCGTCCTTTTTGCGTCGCCCCCGAAGGGGCTAAGAGACGATTGGGCAGGGAGGCAGGTCGTCCGATGGGCAATCCTGCCGCAAAATTAGGGAGGGCATGCGTTGACCTTGCTATCTTTTTGCCCCCTGCTAACTTGCCGACTTGCTTGTTTTCTAACCTTTCGGGAGATGGAAAGCCATGCGACAGTCAATGAGGCGAGGACGACGCCTGTCCTCTGGTCGGGTCGGTTGGCTTCGCTGGTTTGGACTCGGCTGCTTCCTTGCCTACTGCCTCGCTGCCTTAGGGGCGTGGGGTTTGATCACTTGGCTGGGACGGGATTTGCCCGACCTGAGTTCCTTGCCATCTCGGCGAAACAGCCAAATGACCTTCCTTTACTCGTCGGACGGGGTTTTGTTGGGGACGATTGTCTCGGTCTATCGCAAGTGGGTGCCCCTCCAACAAATCCCGAAACCGTTGCAATGGGCGACCATCGTCGCCGAAGACCGAAAATTCTACACCCACCCTGGCATTGACCCCAAAGGGATCGCCCGAGCCATTTGGGAATGTGTCAAGGCGCGCCGCTATGTGCAAGGCGGCAGCACCATCACGATGCAACTGGCGCGCAACCTTTACCTTTCGCCAGAGAAGACAATTCGGCGCAAACTCAAAGAGTTGCTTTTGGCGGTGCAATTGGAGCGGCGCTTCTCCAAAGACGAACTGCTGGAACTTTACTTGAACACCGTTTGCTATGGGCACGGCGCTTATGGAGTGCAAGCAGCGGCGGAACTTTATTTCGGCAAAGATGTTCGCCAGTTGACTTTGCCCGAATGCGCTTTGCTGGCGGCGCTACCGAAACGCCCCGCCGAATTGTCGCCCTTTGTCAACCCTAAAGCCGCCAAGGCGCGGCGCGACTACATCTTGGACGGGATGGCAGAAGAAGGCTACATCAGCAAAGCGGAAGCGGAACAAGCCAAGCGAACGCCCATCACAGAAGGTTTGCGCCCCGCCCCGACTTGGCCTGTCCCGCCCCCGAAAGCCTTTCACTTCGTGGAATTTGTCCGTCGGGAGTTGATCCGACAATTTGGCAGCGAGGTCGTGGAGCGGGGCGAGTTGAAAGTCTACACGACCTTGCATTACCGCCTCCAACAAGATGTGGAGAACATTGCCGAGCGTTACTTGCGAGCCTATCGTTCTTTGGGCGTAGACCAGATGGCGTTCGTCATCCTTCACATCCCGACGGGGCGCATCCTCGCCCTGTATGGCGGACGCCCTTACCGCATAGACCCCAAAACGGGTCGGCGCACCTTAGACCACTTCAACCGCGCCACTCAAGCCTTCCGACAACCTGGTTCGTCGTTCAAGCCCTATGTTTACGCTGCCGCTTTGGAGATGGGTTTTCGCCCCGAAAGTTTGTTCAACGATTCCCCCATCTCCTTCCCTTTGGGCAACGGCAAGAGTTGGTCGCCCAAAAACTACGACGGTCGCTACGGTCGGACGATGACTTTGCGGAGAGCCTTAGCGATGTCCAACAATGTCATCGCCGTCAAACTCATCCGCGCCGTCGGCGTGGACAAAACGGTTGAAGTCGCCAAACGCATGGGCATCCGTTTCCCGACCGACCCTTCTAAAGCCAGTTACGCTTTGGCGTTGGGAGCGATCGGCATAAGCGTTTTAGACCACACGGCAGCATTGGCATCGGTGGCGACAGGAGGGTTGTGGGTAGAGCCGACGGCGATAGAGAAGGTTTACGACGGCGAGGGGCAACTTCTGTTCGCCGCCCGCCCGAAGGTTCGTCAAGTCCTTGACATAGAAGTCGCCCGTCAACTGTTGACGATGCTGACAGCCGTCGTGACGGAAGGGACGGGACGAAGGGCACAAATTCCCGGCTATCAAGTCGCTGGCAAGACGGGCACGAGCGAGCAAATCAAAGATGTTTGGTTCGTCGGGTTCACCCCGACGATTGCCTGTGGCGTTTGGGTCGGCAATGAACGCAACAAACCCTTGAAGGCAGGTTCAGGGGGAACTTTGTGCGCCCCCATCTTCCGAGAGTTGGTCACGGCAGCCATCCGTTACTTTCCCTCCGAGCGCACCTTCCGATGGCTGGAGCAAAACGGGCAAGTCGGTGACCACCGAGGGCAAACAGGTGACCGCAAGGAAGGCGAAAGGGATGGGGCAACTCCTTCCCGTCGGATGGTGCGGGTGACCGTCTGCGCCGAGACGGGGTTGCTGGCGACGGATTATTGCCCCATCACCCATCCCGAATGGTTTGCGGAAGAGGAAGTCCCGAAGCGCCGTTGCCCCTTGCACTCAGAGCCGTTGCGCCCCGTCTTGATTTGTGCCATCTCAGGCAAATTGGCGACACCTGCCTGCCCGCCGCAAGCCGTCGTCACGCAAACCCTCCCTCAAAGCCAAATCCCGAAAGAAGCCTGTCCTTTGCATGCCGCCCCTTCCCCCGAAGACAAGGGAAGCCTTGAAAACCGACGCTGAGGCGAGGGAGCGTGAATTTCGTCACCCCTTCCCCTTCCCTTTTGCTGCATAATTAGCAGTCGCCCGCAGGGGGCGGGCTACTGCCGTTGATGAGGGGGCTGTGCCTCATGAAGTTTGAGCGGGTCGGCGTGATTGGGCTTGGTTATGTGGGCTTGCCATTGGCGCTGGCGTTCGCCGAGAGCGGGATGACGGTGATAGGCGTGGATGTGGACACCGAACGCGTGCGGTCTCTCCGCCAACATCGTTCCTACCTGAAAGACATCCCTGACGAGCAACTTCGTCGTTTGAAAGGGCGCTTTCAGGCGACGACCGACTACAAGGCACTGCGCCGATGCGATGCCGTCATCCTTTGCGTCCCGACGCCCTTAGCCAAGACGGGCGAGCCTGACATCTCGCATATCCTTTCGGCTGCCGAAAAACTTTCTGCCCACTTGCGGTCAGGGATGCTGGTCGTTTTGGAAAGCACGACTTATCCAGGCACGACGGAGGAAGTCCTCAAGCCCTTGTTGGAGCGGTCGGGCTTGAAGGCGGGGCAGGACTTTTATCTGGCTTACTCGCCTGAGCGCATTGACCCTGGCAATCGGCAGTGGACTTTACGCAATGTCCCCAAGTTGGTGGGCGGGTTGACACCAGCCTGCACCCAGCGGGCAATCGCCCTTTACTCAAAGGTCGTGAAAAAGGTCATCCCCGTTTCCAGCCCCAAAGTCGCCGAGACGGCAAAGTTGTTGGAAAACACCTTCCGCGCCGTCAACATCGCCCTCGTCAACGAATTTGCAATCCTTTGCCGCCGCATGGGAATTAGCGTCTGGGAAGTCCTTGACGCTGCGTCCACTAAACCGTTTGGCTTCATGCGCTTTGAGCCAGGTCCTGGCATCGGCGGTCATTGCATCCCCATTGATCCCCTCTACTTGGCATGGCGTGCCCGTGAGTTCAATCACGAAGCCCGCTTCATTCGGGTCGCCGATGCCATCAACAAGATGATGCCTGAGTATGTCGTCAGCCTGATCGCCGACGCCCTCAACGAGCGTGGCAAGCCCCTGAAAGGTTCGCGCATTTTATTGCTTGGGGTCGCTTACAAGTCTGGCGTGGATGACTATCGGGAATCACCAGCGTTGGCGTTAGTGGAATTGCTGCGGGCGAAAGGGGCGATGGTCGCCTATCACGACCCTTTCATCCCTTCGGTGAGCCACAATGGTTGGCAATCGCAATCTGTCCCGTTGACCAAAGCCCAATTGAAGCGCTTTGATTGCGTCGTCATTGTGACCCCCCACGAGGGCTATAATTGGGCGTGGATTGTCGCCCATGCCCCGTTGGTCGTGGACACGCGGGGCGTCACCCGCCACCTGCGGGCGAAAAATGTGGTGCTTTTGTGAAAAGGCAAGGTGAGATGCCGTGAAGCGTTGGATGTGGGCGATGCTGTTGGTCGGTTGGGTGATCGGTTGGGGGGCAGGGCAGTCCCCTGAAACCGAAGTCTATCGCCTCGCCCCCGGCGACCTGATCACCATCACCGTCTTGGGCGAACCTCAACTCTCTGGCGACCAAATCATCGCACCCGATGGAACTGTCCGACTGCCTTTGATCGGCGCCATTCCTGCCGCTGGGTTGACCTTAGACGAATTGACGAATCGCTTGACCCAAGCCTTACAGCGGTTCTTGCGGGACCCGAAGGTGACGGTCACCCTTCGCCAGTTGCCCCCGATGTTTCGGCGGGTCTATGTCCTCGGTGCCGTCAAAACCCCCGGCGTCCATGTTCTCCCCACGGGTGGACCGATGACGGTTATGGATGCCATCGCCCTTGCTGGCGGTTTCGCCGACAGTGCTGATTTGGAACGCGTCCGTCTCTTCGGCAGGGATGGGCGAGTCATCACCGTCAACCTCAAGGAGTTGCAAAAGGGCGGCAACCTTCCGTTGGACAGCGCCGTTCTTCAGCCGGGGGATTTGGTTTGGGTGCCGCCTGCCTTCGTGCAGGTGAGTGTCGCAGGAGCGGTCAATTCTCCCGGCTTCCATCTCGTCCCCACGCAGACAACCTTGATAGATGTCTTAGCGAGGGCAGGAGGTGTGAAAGACCCGACAGCCGTCATTCGGGTCTTCCGAAACGGCGTGGAATTGTTGAGTGTCCCTTGGCAGCAATTGAACGAAGGCAATGTCCTGCCCTTCACGATGCAGGAAGGGGATACCGTTTTGGCGTCCGTCAAGGAGATCACGGGCATCGTTGTCATCGGGGCAGGGGTTTCGCGCCCCGGCTTGTTCAATTTGGTGGGACGGGTGACGGTTTTGGGGGCTTTGTCTATGGCGGGGGTCAGGGCGGAACCCGATCGTCCCTTGCGCCTTCGCCTCCTGCGAAATGGCAAAGAAATCGCCCAAGTGCAATGGAACGCCACGACCCCCGTGCAAGAGTTGGGGATGGAGTTGCAATCGGGCGACATCCTCGTCGTTGACCCGATGGTCATCAAAGCGACCATCGTCGGACCCGTCCCAAGACCAGGCAGTTACGAATTGCCGACAGGCTCGCGCATCACCGATTTATTGGCTAAGGCAGGGGGTTGGCTCTCCAATGCCGACTTACAAAACGCCCTGTTAGTCCGAAAGGGCGAAAGTCGTCCGTTAGATTTGCTCCAACTCTTTTGGGAAGCGCAAGTGGACAACGATCTGGAGTTGCAGGATGGTGATGTGTTACTGTTGCCGGCGGTGCGGAAAATCTGGGTCGTCGGTGCCGTCCAACGACCCGGCACTTTGGATTTTCAACCGCGCATGACCGTCTTAGACGCCATCAACGCCGCTGGTGGGGTTCGCGACTTGGAAGAGGCTGACTTGAGTGCTGTGCGGCTCCTGCGGAGTGGGGAGACACAAGTGCTCAACTTGGAAGCGTCTCTCAAAGGTGCCCTCGTCCCCTTAGAGGTTGTCAAGCCCGGTGACATCATCATCGTCCCTGAACGCGCCAAAGCCTATATCTTTGGCGCCGTCGCCCGACCTGGGATAATGCGGGTGAAGCCTGACGATACCGTCCTGACCCTCTTGAGTGCCGTGGGTGGACCGACCAATGATGCCCGCTTAGACCAAGCCATCCTCATCCGATTGATTCAGGGCAAACCCGTCATCATCAAGATGGACTTGAACAAGGCAATCAAGGAAGGCGATTTCCGTCAAGCCCCACCCGTTCAACCCGGCGACCTCCTTTACATCCCTTCTCGCCGCCGCACTAACTTGCTATCCACCATCGGCAGCGCTGTAGGGCTTGCCACTAGCATCGCCACCGCCGCCTACTACCTTACCCGATAACTTTCGCCCATCGCCGCAAGGAGGGATTAGCGTGGAACTCTTCTCGCTCAACGGGCATCGTTGGTATGCCATCTACACCCATGTTCGCTTTGAGAAACTGGTCGCCGTTGCCTTGCAGGCGCAGGGCTTTGAGGTCTTCCTGCCGTTGATGAAGGTGTGGGATCGGCGGAAAGGTCAATTGGTCTGGAAGCCCGCCTTCCCGCGTTACCTGTTCGTCCATTGCCTTTTAACGCCTGCCGAGTGGCGCGCCATCAAAAAGACGCGGGGGGTCTTGGATTTCGTCGGGATGAGTCGTCCGTGTCCTATCCCCGAAGAGGAAATCCGTTCCGTCCGCATCACCCTGCAAGGCACCGATGGCGAAGTGGAAGGGCATCCCTTTTTGAAAGTCGGCGACAAAGTGGAGGTCGTCGCTGGACCTTTGAAGGGGACGATTGGTTACTTGCTGGAAGTTGGCAAGCACCATCGCTTGATCGTCGGCGTTGAAATGTTGGGGCAAGCCGTTTCCGTCACCATAGACGCCAGCATGGTTCGCCCTCTGAGGTAGCCACCCTTGCCGCCCTTCACCCGCTGCGGGCAAAAGGAGCGTGCAAAACTTTGGGGACGGGTGATGGACGATGAACGCCCGATGGCGGGTCGTGTTCGGGTGCTTGGGTTGCTTCACCCTTTTGATGGTGTTGGTGGCTTTCTTCGTCTTTGCCTTTGCCCTTCGGGAGATAGCCTTTCCCAAAGTCGCTGTCTTGCCCGTTGAAGGGCTGTTGCTGAGTGGCGAGAGCGAGACTTCCCTGACGATGGATGTCACTGGCTCGCGCACCGTTAGCCGACTGTTACGCCGAGCGGCTCAAGACGCCCAAATCCGAGCCCTCGTCGTCTATGTGGACAGCCCAGGCGGAAGCGCTGCAGCGGCGCAGGAAATCTTTGAAGCCATCCAGCGGTTCAAAAATCGCACGGGTCGTCCCGTCGTTGCGGCGATGGGCGATGTGGCGGCGTCGGGGGGCTACTATGTCGCTGCCGCTGCCGACAAGATTTACGCCCTGCCGTCCACCCTCACGGGCAGCATCGGCGCGATTTGGCAATCGGTCAACATGGAGAAATTGCTGGCGCAACTTGGGATTCGGGCGGAAACTTTGAAGGCGGGACGCTTTAAAGACACTGGCTCGCTTTTCCGTCCCATGACGCCCCAAGAGCGGGAGTTGCTCCAACAGTTGCTCAACGATGTCCATGAGCAATTCATCGCCGATGTCGCCAAAGGGCGACGATTGCCCGTCGCCAAAGTGCGGGCGGTCGCCGACGGTCGCATCCTGACAGGGCGGATGGCGTTGAAGGTCGGTTTGGTGGACGAATTGGGGGCGCTGGACGATGCCATCCAATTCGCCCGCCGTCAAGCCAACTTGCCTGCCGATGCGCCCATCGTCACCCTCAAAGAGCGCCGCTCCCTATTTGACCGCTTCTTCGGCGTCGCTGCGCCCTTGCCCTTTCCCAAAGCCTTAGCCACCGAGCCATTGCTATTGCACATGGATGGGCGATTGGGCATCGGCGTCTCCGCCTTGCTTTGGCAAGGCATGGCAAACTTGCGGTGAAGTCGCTTCCGGCTGAGAAACTTGAACAGTTGCAAATCACGGGGCAGGTGACGAAACGGTGACGCAACGGTTGGCGACGCTTTGGAAGGGCGTGAACGAAGCGACGACGAAGGTCATCGTTGGATGGCAGGGATGGCGCAGGACGACTTTTTGGCGCTCCTTTGTGGATGCGTGGCGTTGGGGCTTTGCCGCCCTCGTCCGCCCCATCCCAACCCTTCAGCGGGCTGCCGATGAAAAACCCATCTTTGCCAGTGTCTGGCTGACTCTCCTTCAGGGCTTGAGCCTTGCCATCGGCACTCGTTACGCCGCCGAGCATGAGGGCGTTGTCCTTTCTTTGCTCGTCAAAAACTTGCCGTCATGGGGTTGGGTCATCCTTTACGCCTTCCTTGTGCCGCCTGTTATCTGGTTCCTCAAAGCCGCCGTCCTCAACTTGGTCGCTGAATTGTTGGGTGGACCGCCGAGGGGATTGAGTTTGCTTGCGACGACTGCCATCGCTTGCTCGCCGTTGCTGTTGGTCTTGCCCGTCGCCCTGCTCGCCGTCGCTTTCGCCCAACCCGATTTGAACGAAGGCTTTGTCAGCCACCTTTGGTTCGTCTTCGCCATCGGTGTTCATGTTTGGTGGGGCGTGCTCACCGTTTTTGCCGTTCGGGAAACTTATCGCTTCACCCTTGCCCAAGCCTTCCTAACCGTTCTATTGCCCCTCCTTATTGGCTTGCCTGTGGCTTTCCTCATCTACCTCGTTTTGACCGTCGTGGCGTGAGATTGGAGGGACGGCATTCATGGATTGGCGGCAATATATTCACAGCGACCCAGAGGTTTTGCAGGGTAAGCCGGTTGTCAAAGGGACACGGCTGAGCGTTTCGTTCATCCTGCAATTATTTGCGGTCGGTTGGTCCGTTGAGCAAGTTCTGGAGAACTATCCGACCTTGACGCCCGAGGCTCTTAGGGCAGTTTTCGCTTTTGCCGCTGAATGCGTGGACGAAGTGCAACTTTACCCTGAAATCCCAAAGGTGGCGCCATGAAATTTTTGGCAGACGAAAATTTCCCGATGGCAAGTGTGAGAATTTTGAGGGCGCAGGGACACGATGTTTTGGCGATTTCTGAAATCTCACCTGGGGCGAACGACTTTGAAGTGCTGCAATGGGCAATTCGGGAACAGAGAGTTGTGTTAACTTTTGACCGTGACTTTGGCGTCCTCGTTTTTAGACGGCGCTTGTCGGGTGTCGCAGGGGTGGTGCTTTTTCGTTCGGTCCCTCAAACACCTGAAGAACCTGCCCTTGAATTGCTACGGTGGCTCGGTGCGGGCGTAAACCTTGAGGGGAAGTTCACAGTCTTGGAGCCGTTGCGGGTGCGCCAACATCCTTTGCCTTAAGTCAGGTGACTTGCCATGCCCAAACTCATCATCATTGATGGGCACAGTTTGCTTTATCGCGCCTTTTTTGCCGTCCCGCCTTTGTCCACCCGTGACGGGACGCCGACGAACGCCGTCTATGGCTTCCTGCGGATGCTGCTGAAGTTGTGGCGGGAAGAGCGACCCGATTACCTCGTCATCGCCTTTGATGCCCCGACGCCCACCTTCCGCCATCAGCAATTTGCCGACTACAAAGCCCAGCGCGCCAAAGCCCCTGACGCCTTCCGACCGCAGGTGGGTTTGCTGCGACAAATCCTGAAAACTGTCGGCATCGCCTTTTGGGAACTGGACGGCTACGAAGCCGACGATTTGATGGCGACGGCGGTCGCGCAAGCGCGCCCGATGGGCGTTCAAGTCGTCTTGGTCACGGGCGATATGGATGCTTTGCAGTTGGTCGGCGATGGCGTCGTCGCCCTGATGCCCAAACGGGGCATCAGCGAGATGGAGCGTTACGATGCCGAGCGGGTCTTGCAAGAGTTCGGCGTCCCGCCCGAACGCATCCCTGATTTGAAGGGCTTGGCAGGCGATAATTCCGACAACTTGCCGGGCGTCCCTGGCATCGGCGAGAAGACAGCGAGGGAACTGCTGGGTGAGTTTGGGAGTTTGGAAGGCGTTTTGGAAAACGCCGCAAAAATTCCCAAGCCGCAGGTGCGGGAAAATTTGCTCCGCTTCGCCGACCAAGCCCGCCAATGCAAAACCTTAGCGACCCTCAAAAGCGATGCGCCCATCAACCTGAACTTGGATGAACTGTCCGTGCACCGATGGCGTTGGCGTTCGCCCGAAGTCGCCGAACTTTTGATGCGGTTGGAGATGCGCACTTTGTTGGAAGAGTTGGGCTTGACGGAGTTGCTGGCAGAGGAAGCGTCGGTCAAGGGGATGGTCATCAAAGACGAAGCGGCGTGGACGGAAGCGCTTCAAGCCATCAGGCAACAAGGGCGCGTCGCCTTCGCTTTGGACGGGACGGAGCGTCAACCGAAAGGCGTGGCGTTGGCGTGGAAAGGCGCCGTCGCTTATTTGCCCCTTGCGCCGTCAACGGAATTCGCCGAAACCGCTTCCTTGTTTGCGGGCGAAAAAGAGAGGGCAGAGGCGAACGCTCGTGGACAAACCCTTCCCGATGGGCAGCAATGGCTGCTAACTTTGCTGACGGATGTCACCCTGATCAAATCGGCGCACCATTGGAAGCGCCTTTTGAAAGCCCTCGGACCGATTGCCATTGAGCGATGTGGCATGACGCCTCGTGGCTTTGAAGATGCTGAACTCCTTGCCTACCTGCTCAACCCCAGTCAGGGCGATTACGCGTGGAAACCGTTGGCGATGGAGCGCCGATTGCCGACAAAGTTTCACATCACTTGGGAAGGCGACGAGACAGCACCGACCGACGCTTGTGAAGAAGCGTTAACTGTCGCCGAACTGGCGCCCTTGCTGGTCAACGAAGTGCGGGAGGCGGGGATGTGGGAGTTGTGGGAACGCATTGAGATGCCCTTAATTTTCGTCTTAGCGGACATGGAACGGCACGGCGTTTTGGTGGATGTGGGCTATCTTCGGCAACTGGGCAAAGAGATGCAACGGATGGCAAAACAGTTGGAAGAGCAGGTTTATCGGTTGGCAGGCGTTCGGTTCAACCTCCGTTCGCCCCAGCAATTGGCGGAGGTGCTCTTTCGCCGCTTGCGATTGCCGATGCCCAAGCGGATGACAGGCGGACGATTGTCAACGGCAGCGCCCATCTTGGAAGCCCTCGCCAAAGAACACGAAATCGCCCGCCTCATCCTGCAGTTTCGGGAGTTGGAGAAATTGCGGGGCACTTTCGTGGAAGGGCTGCTAACGGCTGCCGACGAGCAAGGGCGCGTCCACACGACTTACGACCAGACGGGGACGGCGACGGGGCGATTGGCATCGTCCGAACCCAACCTGCAAAACATTCCCGTTCGGGGCGAATGGGGCAAAAAAGTTCGGCGCGCCTTCATTGCCCCCAAAGGCTATCGCTTGCTGAGTGCCGATTACTCGCAGATTGAATTGCGCATCCTCGCCCACCTTTCGGGCGACGAACGATTATGCGACGCCTTCGCACGGGGCGAAGACATCCACACGCAAACGGCAGCGAGCGTCTTTGGCGTTGCCCCAGAAGCGGTCAACGAAGAGATGCGCAGGAAGGCAAAAGTCCTCAACTTCGGGATCGTCTATGGCATCAGCCCACAGGGATTGGCGCAGCAATTGAACATCACGCCTGAAGAGGCGCAGGAGATTATCCGCCGCTACTTTGAGCGCTTCCCGAAGGTGCGCGAATACATTGACCGCACCGTCGCTTTTGCCCGCCAATACAAGTTTGTTCGGACGCTGATGAACCGCCGTCGTTTTTTGCCCGACATCGCCAGCGATGACCCGAGACTTCAAGAGGCTGCCCGAAGGGCAGCCATCAACACGCCCGTGCAAGGCACCAGCGCCGACCTGATCAAAGCGGCGATGGTGGCGATTTGGCGAAGCCTCAAGGAGCGGGGTTTGGACGCTAAAATGACGATGCAAGTCCACGACGAGTTGGTTTTGGAAGTCGCCGAGCGGCAAGTGATGGTGGTGGCGAAGTTGGTCAAGCAGCGGATGGAGACAGTTTTGCCCTTGCGCGTCCCACTCGTCGTGGAAGTGAAGGTCGGCGACAACTGGGCGGAGATGGAGCGGATTTTGTGATGGAGCCGCAGGTGCTACAATTCGTCCGCAGCGAGCGCTGTCGGAAAATCTTGCGGGCATTGGTCAGCGAGCCCAACAACTTCGCCTTTCGGCGAGAGGACATCGTGAAGCGTCTGGGCAACGAAGAGTGGCGAGTTTTGGACAACTTTTTGCAGCGGATGCGTCGGTTAGGCGTCCTCGTCGCCGACAAAGGGCGGGGTGCTTATCGCTTCCGCAATCTGCTACACTTTTTCTACTTTGCGATGGAGGCTCGGCGAAGAGCACACCGATGAAGGGGGACGGACGCGATGAACGAACCGACAGTCACCCCGACGGAAGGGCAAGACGAGTTGTTGGAAGCGTTGAGGTCGTTGCCATCGGTTCGGGTCGGTGACATCTTGACAGGGCGCATCGTCCAAGTTCGGCAGGACGGCGTTCTGGTGGACATCGGTGGGAAAGCCGAGGGCTTCATCCCCGCCATTGAGTGGGGCGGCAATCATCTGGAAGAAGCGAAAGTCGGCGAAATGGTGGAAGTCTTTGTCCTGCGCCCAGAATCCCGTGAGGAAGAGACGGAAGGGATGGTGCTTTTGTCCAAGCGCCGTGCCGATTACGAGCGGGCGTGGAAGCGGGTGCAGGAAGCCTACGAAAACGGCGAAATCTTGCAAGCGATGGTCAAAGACCGCATCAAAGGCGGGTTGCTGGTGGATTTGGGTTTGGACGGCTTTGTGCCTGCCTCGCAAGTCGCCATCCCGCCGAATTGGCGGCTGGAAGATTTCATCGGGCGCACCATCAAGGTGAAAATCGTGGAGATTGACCGTGACCGTCGGCGCGTCCTTTGCTCCAACAAAGTCGCCTTAGAGGAAGACCGAAGACGACGGCGGGAAGAAACGCTGGCGAAGTTGTATGAGGGCGCCATCGTGGAAGGGACGGTGCGACGCCTCACCGATTTCGGCGCCTTCGTGGATTTGGGCGGTGTAGATGGGCTGTTGCATGTCAGCGAGATGGGTTGGACGAGGGTGAACCATCCGTCGGAAGTCGTCAAGGAAGGGCAACGGTTGCAAGTCGCCGTCATCGGTGTTGACCCCAATGGTCCCCGCATCTCTTTGAGCCTCAAACCGTTGCTCCCCGACCCTTGGCGGACGGCAGAGCAGGATTATCCCGTCGGCAGCACCGTCAAAGGCGTCGTGACGCGCCTTGTCCCCTTCGGCGCGTTTGTGCGATTGCCGACGGGAATTGAAGGCGTCATTCCCAACAGTGAAGTCGCCCCCCGTCGGAATGTGAAAGCCGAAGAGGTGTTGGCTGTCGGGCAAGAGGTGACGGCAAAAGTCCTGCAGGTCAATCCCCAACAGCGACGCATCTTGCTCAGCATCCGCCAAGTCGCTCAGGAGCAAGAGCGCAAGGAATTGCGAGACTACATGGCAAAGCAAGCGGCGCCGTCCATCACCGTCGGCGATTTGTTCCCACAGTTGGGCGCTGCCGAACCTTCCGCTCAAGAGCCGAAAGAAGCGTCGTCGTAACGAACAATTTGGGCAAGTGGGGGAATGAAGCGGTGCGTGTGGTCGGCATCACGGGTGGCGCTGGTGCTGGCAAGACAACCCTCAGCCATCAGTTGCAGGCGAAAGGCATCCCTGTCCTCTTTGCCGACCAAATTGGGCGGGAAGTCGTCGCCAAAGGGACGCCTGTCTTGCGGGCGTTGGTCGCTGCCTTCGGTCGTTCCATCCTCACCCCAAACGGAGACCTTGACCGTGCCAAAGTAGGCAAATGGGTGTTCGGTCATCCCGCTGCCCTTCATCGGCTCAACCAGTTGACACACCCTGCCATGCGTTCCATCATTGAAGCGCGCCTTCGTTTTCTGCGCGGGCGTGGCTATCCGATGGCGGTCGTGGAGGCAGCCTTGTTGTTTGAGATGGGATTGCAACGGAGTGTGGACGAGGTGTGGAGCGTGGTCGCCAGCGAACGGGAACGATTGCGCCGATTGGTCTGGCAGCGACGGGCACTGCCTTCGCCCTTCACCTTTAAAGTTCGGGAACGATGGCAAGATGCGTGGCGGCGGATGCGCTGTCAACTTTCGTCACAAGGGTTTATGCAAAGAGCCCATCGGGTAATGGTGACGGACAGGAAACCGACCGTGCCCTTGCCGTTGCGTGGTCGGAGACCGATGAGGTGAGCGACCATGCCTTTGGGTGCCCGTGACAGGCGATATGGGCTACTGGTGGCGGTAGTGGCGATGGGACTTGTCTGGCTCGCCATCGCTCGTGATTCTTTTTCGCCTGCCCCCCAACCGTCACGGGTTCAGATAGACCCGACGGCGTTGCAAAAGGCGTTGCAGGAACGAGATCGCTTCGGTCCTGGCTTGGAGCATCGGTTGCGGGCGGAATGGCAGCAACGGACGCTGAAATCCCGGCAGGTGCGCGCTCAAGAGACGCCCCTGACGCAAGCGCCTGGGAAGGAACTTAACCCCGCTTGGTCACCTGACGGGCGTTTTATCATGTTCAGCACCAACAGCGTGGACAGCAACGGCAACGGGCGGTTGGACAGCGGTGACGGCACTGGACAGCGCTTCCGCATCTGGCTCATGAACCCCGATGGCAGCAACACCCGCCCTGCCATCCCCGAAAGCGACATCCCGCCAACTGTGCCCAAAGGCGATGAATTGTTTCCTGCATGGTTTTCCGACAGCGCCACCATCGCCTTCGTCATCAGCGCAGGTGGCGTCACCGACATCTACACCGCCAACTTGAGGACTTCGCCCGTGCAAATTCAACAACGCACCTTTGGGTTAAGGGGCGTTCGGCGCATTTCTGTGGCGCCGTCAGGGGCGGAAATCGCCTTTGAGCAAAACAACCAGATTTTCGTGCTGGCATTGGATACGGGACGCATTCGCCAATTGACGACGGCTGGACTCAACCGCAACCCTGCCTATTTGCCCGATGGGCGCATCCTCTATGAGAGCAACTTAGACCCCAACACAGGTCAACCAGGCGCCTTCTTCCACATTTGGGTGATGCGGGGCGACGGGCAGCAACAACGCCCTATTACCAGCGGCAACCAAAATGACACCGAGCCTGCTCCCGTCTACTTCACCAATCCCAACAGCAATCTGGGACAAAGGGGTTTTCGGGTCGCTTTTACTTCCGACCGCAACGGTAACCGAGACATTTTTTTGACGGATGAAAACGGTGCCAATGTGCGGCAAGTCTCGCCTGTCGGCAACCGCACGCAGGAGTTTCAGCCGACCGTAGAGCCCTTCCCTGCCTTGCCGGGCACTATTGAGCGAATTGCCTTCGTGACGACCCGCTCAGGCAATGAAGACATTTGGCTCATCTCGTCCTTTGACATCTTCCCGCCACTCCTTTCAGACAAGTTCGGCAACCCCATCCTGCCCCAAATCACGCCCAAAATCAACCTGCCCGGCGACACCATCACCCTGACTGCCCATGTCTTTGACCCCGAAAGCGGTGTGGACAAGGTTTACGCCATCTTCAAGAGCGCCGACGACCCGATGTTCTTGTGGGCGGTGCACAACGAGGGCTTCCCCGACCAAGCAAGTGGTGGCAACCCCGGCGACCAAGCCGCCATCGCCCATGAGGTGGACTGGTTCATCGTCAACTTTGACCCCGACACAGGACAGGAACGCAACCCGCCCCTCGCCAACACATTGGAGTTGATGTATCAGGCTGGTTTAGGAACTGACCTCAATCGCTTTTGGCAACTCGTTCAACCTTATGCCATTGAGTTGTTTGATGACGGCACTCATGGTGACCAACGGGCAGGGGATGGCATCTACACCCGCCGCATCAAACTTCCGCCGACCCCCCGCGACTACTATGTGACCATCATCCCCATTGACAAGGCGGGCAACTTCCCTGCCACCTTTGCTCCCATGGCTTTGGGCACTTACGACATGGTGATGCCCACTCAGGGCGACCATACTCAACCCGATGTGCAAATTATTGTCACCCAACAAGGACGCTTCTTAGTGCCTAACCGCCTCTTTGATCCTTTCTCGGGTGCCGTCCTTAATGTCGGCTACGACAATGTGACGGGCTGCACCAGCAAGCCCTTTGCGGCGGATAAGGATGTTTTGTTCGTCAGCGATTACGCCTGCGGGCAGAAATGGACGAGGGAGCGAGCCATCGGGTTGGGCAACTTTGAGGTCTTTTTGAACTACCCAGGCATCCCGACGGAAACTTACTACTTCGCCGACAGACTACCGTCACCTTTGGTCGTTCCTTTCAGCACGCAAAAGATCGCGGATAACTGGAGTCTTCGAATAGGGCTACATTGCCCCTTCCCTGACTCCTCTCTGGTTGCTATTTGGCGGACGCTTTGTCGCGGACCTGTGCCTGAAGAAGTCCTCAACCTTTACCTGCCCCGTCCCTTTGCTGATCCTGTTCTAAAGACGACCCGTTTGCATGCGGAGAGAGCCGTTGTTTGGTTGGCACCTTACACGGGAAGCCTTTGGGTGGACAAGGGGACTTTGGAAGACCCTGTCACGCAAGGGAAACTTTCCCGCTTTCTGAGCCGCGGCGGGAGATTGTTCATCCCCAGCGGGCAAGACTTGGGTTGGGCTTTGACCATCAACGGTCAAGTCCCCAACGACTTTTTGACCAACTTCCTCAAAGCCCGCTTCTCTCGCGTCGTCGGCGGTTTTTATGGCGATTACAGCCTTGACTTGCTCGGTGGCTATCAAGCCCATCGGCACAAACTGCAAGGGCAATTGATTGCTGCGGGCGTGCACGACTGGGGGCAAGGGTTCATTTTTGACGAAAATGCCCCCACCTTTGACTCCCCACCGCAAATTCGTGACCCCGACCAAGAGCGGCATGGGACGGCATCGGGGATTGAGTTGCTGGGCTTCGCTTACCGAGACACTTTTGACCCACCCCTCATCCCCAGTTTCTCAGGGGATGGCTGCGAGAACGCTTTGGTGATGGACACGGTGGATGTCCTTTCAGGCGCCTTTGCGACTTACACCTACACGCAGGGCGGCACCAACGCCGCCGTCCAATACCGCGACCCCGCCACCGATTACCGCGTCGTCACCTTCTTCTTCCCGATGGAGGCGATGAACAACGGCTTCAAAAACACGACCGTTGGGCAGGTCACCTTCGTGGAAGGGTTAGTTTTCCGCCACACGCTGATGAACTACATCATGGACTTTTTGCGGACGGGGACGATTGCTGGGAAAGTCGTGGACACGCAAGGCAACCCACTGGAAGGCTTCACCGTCCGAGCGCAAATCGGCAGTTTGCTACCTCAGCCCATCATCTTCGGCGGCGCCCTGACCCAACGGGATGGCTCCTACCAAATCATCGGCTTGAACACGGGCGTTTACGACTTGGAAGTTGCCGTCCCTGGTTGGACAAGCCGTTTGCTTCCGGCGCGAGTGGAAGGTGTGATGGAAGGTGTGAGAGGTGTGGACGACTCTGACAATGTGACGAGTTTTGTCAGCACTGGCAATGACTTCACAATGACCAAACTGCCGCCAGGTGCAATCAGCGGAAAGGTGACGGAACTGGATGGGACGACGCCGATTATCGGGGCGACGGTGACGGCGAAAATCGTTGCCGACGAACAAGGCAACCCCATCGTCCTTCCGCCGGGCATCCCCAGCACCTACACCGCCAAGACAGGCGGCGACGGCACTTACCGCATTGAGGGCTTGCCCAACGCCACTTACGAGGTCACCGCTTCCGCCCCTCAACACTCCTCCGTCACCAAGACAGGCGTCGTCGTCCGCCCAGGGTTGGAGACGACGGGCGTGGACTTCCAATTGCCCGGCGAGCCTGGCACGATTACGGGGCAAGTCGTGGATGCGGCGACCAATCAAGGCATCCCCAATGCCCTCGTGGAAGTCCTTTCGGGCAACAATGTCGTCAAGACGGCGACGACAGATGCCCAAGGCAATTTCACGATTACGGATGTGCCCGTCGGCACTTATTCGGTGCGGGCGTCGGCGCCCAATTACAAGCCCAACACCGTCACGGGCGTGCAAGTGCCGACGGCAGGGACGGTGACGGTGACGATTGCCCTCTCCCGCGCCCAGCCTGGAAGCATTTCGGGGCGGGTCGTTCGGGTGGATGGGACGCCTGTCGGCGGGGCGACGGTGGAAGTCGTTCAACCTGCGACAGGGGAAGTGGTGGCTTCTGCGACCACCGATGCTGCCTTTACGACTTTGCCTGATGGTTACCAGCGCAACTACTTGATCGCCAATGTGCCTTTGGGCACTTACACCGTGCGGGTGAACGCCCCTGGCTTTACCTCTACGCCGACACAGGTGACGGGCGTCACCGTTCAAGAAGCGACGGAGACCCGCAACATCAACTTCACCTTGCGGGCGCAGTTTACCTTCCCCGCAGGCGTTCGGTTGATCAGCATCCCTTACGACTACACGGGCATAGACATCGCCCCACCTGACTTGTTGGGCACCAATCAAATTGCCACTTGGGTGACCGACTCATCCCTGACCGACCCAGTGACAGGCTTTCGGGGTGGGCAATATGTCCTCTATCCGACGCCCCCCGCCGATGTGTTGCGGTTGGGGCGAGGCTATTTCGTTCGGTTCCCGCAATCGGTGGACTTCACCCGACCTGGCAATCCTGCCCCGACCGACCAACCTTTCTCTTTGGTCTTGGACAAGCCAGGTTGGTGGCTAATCGGTGCGCCCTTCCCCTTCTCGGTGGATTGGCAACGGACGCAAGTGATTAACCGCGCCAATAACCAGCGCCTCACCTTGCGGGAAGCCGTCTTGCAAGGGTTGTTGCGGGACGCCCTCTTCACGCAAGGCTTTACGGGACTCGGCTATCAACTGTCGTCCACCCTTGACCCCTTCAAGGGTTACTGGGTGAAGGTGGAAGCCCCGCAAGGGGTCATCCTGCTCATTGACCATCGCCCTGTCAATCGGTTGGCTGCCCCATCGCCGATGGCAAAGCGACCGTCAAGAATGGCACAATTGGGTCGGTTCGCCCTAAGCGATGGGGAAGGTTGGGTGTTGCCTTTGGTGCTGAAGGATGAGACGGGGCAATTGGGGGTCGTCCAAATCGGGATGAGTCAGGGCGCTTCCGACGGTCCTGACGCGTTGGATGTGCCGATGCCTCCTTCCCTTCGCCAATTCATCCCTGAGTGGTTCACCTTCGCCATCGTCGGGATGGCAGGTCGGTCGGCAGGCTTATGGGCATCGGACATCCGTTCCTTCTCTTCCCGCCCTCAATCGTGGGAAATTGTCGTGGAAGGGATGGCAGGCAAGTCGGTCACCCTGACTTGGGATCGGCTCAATGAAGTCGTCCCCACCGATTATCGCCTAACCTTGATAGACCCCGACACGGGTGATGCCCGCTACTTACGCACCACTGTCGGTTACACCTTCACCCTCAGCAATGGGGTGAAGAGGCTTCAAGTGATTGCCGAGCGGAGAAGCGGCGCTGGATTGAAAGTCGTTGGGTTGCGCCAATTGCCGACGCGAGGCAACATCCTTGCCGTTCAATTTGCCCTGACCGAACCTGCCTTCGTAGAAGGGCGGCTTTTGAGCCTGACAGGTCGGGTCGTGGACATCGTTCAACCCCGCCGATGGTTTTCGGCAGGCGAGCACCGTTTGATGTGGGGCAGGGGACAGGGGGCAGGGGACAAGTTGCCTGCCATGCCCTATTTGCTGGAATTGGTGGCGACGGGCGAACGAGGCGAGCAAATGAAGGCGACTTTGCTGGTGCGGATACGGTGATGCGCTTAAGTGGCGACGGGCAAAATCTTTCTGCCCGTCAAAGCGTTGCCCTCCCGTCAGAAAGGGATGGGCAAGGGTAGCGGTGTGAAGGTTGAGAGATGGCAAAGTAAAAGCCGATTGTTGGGGGGAAGGATTATGCGTTGGCGAAAGGTGCATCTCTGGCGATGGGTCGCCCAATGGTTAGTCGCTGCCCTGTCGGTGCAGTGGATGGGTCAGTCTGTCGCCCAAGCGCCCGGCGCGCCCCCTGCCATCAAGCGGGTGCTCATCTTGGACTTTGAAGTCCCCGCAGGTCAATCGCCCTTGTTGGGGCGCAAGGTGGCGGATGCCGTCGCTTTGGGCTTTATCAATTACGCCAAAGGCTATGAGGTCGTCTCCCGCAGCGAAATGGAGAGCCAGATGCAACGGCTTCGGTTAACTCCGCCCTTGTCGCCTTCCCAACTCATCCAACTCACCCGTGCCGTCCAAGCCCGCTACGCTATCACGGGCAAAATCGTGCAGGTTCAGGTCAACGAGAGGGCAGGGCAAGCGACGGTGCAATTGCAGATGCTTTGGTTTGACCCTTACATGGAAGTGCCGACCAACGGCGCCCATGTGCGGGTGACTTCGCCACCCCGACCTGGCACGGCGCCTGATGTGTTGGTGGATCAAGCGCTGAATTTGGCAGCGGCACAGGCTGTCCAACAAGCCCTTGCTGTCCGATTGCCCGAGGGGCAAATCACCCAACGAGTGGGCAACTTGGTCATCATCAACAAGGGCACTGACCAAGGGCTGCGCCCGCGCATGGAGATGTGGGTCGTTCGGACCGTTCGCGACCCTGAGTTGGGGCAAATCCCGCAGCGGGTTGGACGGGTTATCTTGGAGACCGTAGAAGCCCGCACCGCTGAAGCCCGCATCTTGGAAGAAGCGACGCCCGTCCAGTATCCTGATAGAGTCGTCGCCGTTTACCAACTCCCGCCCCTTGGCGTCCCCGAAGCGCCCGTGCGGGTGCGCCCGCCCTCCAAAGGAACCCAAATCGCCCAACTCCTCTTGGTGTTAGCTGGCGTTTTCCTTATCGCCAACCTGTTTCGGAAAGGCAACACCAATCGGGGAGAAAGTGCTCCCTCTATCGCCACCATCCGCACCCAAGTCGGTAGCGACGGACGAACGATCATCCTGAACTTCCAAAGACCTCAAGACACCGTTGCCATTGAAGTCTATCGGGACACCACCCCGTCCGTCAACCCTGAGTTGGGCAAACTCATCTATGTCTTGGATGGGAGCGCCGTCTCGTTCACCGATGACCAGACCTTCTATTCAGGCGTCGCCTCCATTCAGATTAGAAACGACGACCCGCCCAACCTCTTCCCCCGCCTCCAACGCAACATCACGACCTCTCCATCAAGCCCAACCTTTGAGCCAGACAGTTATCAAGTCTTTTACTCCCACACGCCGCTTCAACCCGGTGTTTCCTACTGGTATGTCCTGCGTTTCGTGACGGCTCAGCGCGTCGCCATCAATCCCTTCCCGACCCCGACAGGCACAGGCGGTGGCGGCGGAGGGCAACAGCAACGCCCGCCCTTTGTGTTGATCTACAGCAAATTCTCATCCCCCATCGGTCCTGCGACCCCTGTGCGTCGGTTACAGGTTTCTGATCTTCGGGAACCAAACCGCAACATGCCCGTCGATCTCAATGCCGTCTCCTTCCGCTTCCTGTCCGCAGGCGGGGCGGACACCTATATCATCCAAGTCAGCGACCAACCCAACTTCCCTGCGGGACGCACCTTGACCATCAACTTGCCCTTGTTGGCGAACCCACAACAGGACGCTCAAGTCGTCACGACTCCGCCCCAAAATTTACTCCCCTTCGCCCAATCCATTGGCAACACGACGGGACCGTTTTACTGGCGGGTCGGCTACCGAAATTCGCAAGATGCCCAACCCCCGGTCGGTGGGTTTGTCTTTAGCGAGGTGCAGACCTTCACAGCGGTCACGGCGCCGCCTTCCCCGCCATCGTGACGAAAGGGGGCTTTCTGATGAGGGGGCAACGACCCAACGGTCAACGGACATCTTGGCGATGGCTTTGGCTCCTGCTATGGCTGATGGGGCTGTGTGGGCAAACTTTATCGGGGCAATGGCGCCCCTCTTGCCGCACCTATGAAATCACCCAACAACTCTATCGGCAATTCAACATCACCCCCGAAAAACTCATCCAGACCTTTGGGGGCGAATCCCGCCAATTGGGGCGGGAGTTGCCCTCTACCTTTTACGGTGGCTTGGGTTCGGCGTTAGTCCCGACCAACGGTCTCATCGGCACCGTCCGCGTCCTGCACATCATGGTCAATGTGATCAACTCCGACCCCCAAACCCAGCAACTTGTCCCTCGTTTGCAATTTGACCCTGCCGCTACGCCCGGCTACTTCAACGACTTGCTCTTCAATGAAGCCAACCCCAACTCTATGGCGAGTTTCTTTCGGGAAGCGTCCTATGGACGACTGCGACTGCTCGGCGAGACTTTCGGTCCTGTCTCCGTCAATTTGCCTTTGACCGTCCAGACGCAAGGAAATCCGCCACAAGTCGTCATCGCCTACATCAGCAACTTCGGGAGTTTGAGCGTCATCCGCTCCATGCTCCAGCAAGCCTTAAACGCCTTAGACCCGACGGTGGATTTCTCCCGCTTTGACAGCGATGGCGATGGGCGCATTGATGCCGTTTTGCTGACTTTTGCCGCCGATGTGCGGGCGAAGCCCCCGAACGGCGATTTGTTTTTAGACCCCACTGCAGGGGCTTTCACCGTCCCTTGGGGCATTTTTCGGCGTCTAAACCCTTCCCTTCCGCCTTTTGCGACGACGGCGGATGGCGTCGTCGTGGATGCCCCTGTCTTCGTTCACGAAGTGGAAGGCATCAAAAAATCCCCTCAAGACTTCGCCTCTAACTTCGGCACTTACGCCCACGAGTTGGGGCATGTCTTTGGCTTGCCCGACCTTTACAACCCGCAAAGCCTGTCGCAAGTAGACCCTGGGCTTTGGTCTACGATGGCGACGGGCGAGCGCTTTGAAGCGCAGGGGCGTCCCATCAACCCCTTGCGCCCTGGCGGCTTTGCCATCCATTTTGACCCTTGGTGCAAACTTGTCTGGGGTTGGCTGACACCCATTGAAGTCGTCCGCACCGTCGGGACGGTCACCATCCCTGCCTACTCCGAGCAACCCGTCGTCTATCGCCTTTGGGCGTTCGGGAGCATCAACCAACCCGAATACTTTTTGGTCGTCAACCGCCAATTGCGGGGTTTTGACCGCTTCCTGCCCACTTCGGGGCTGAACATCTTCCACATTGACCGTTCCATCCTCCGTAACCCCGCCCTCTTTTTCAACAACGCCGTCCAAGCCAACCCGTCCCGAAAGGGCGTGGATTTGGTGGACGCCGATGGGCGAACGGACATGGATGATGCCGTCCCCAATGTGGGCAACTTTGACTGGACGACTTTCGGTTTCATCGGTTGGCAGCGGGGCAATTGGGGCGACGACGGCGACCCCTTCCCCGGCAGCACGAATAACCGCCAATTCGCTTTCTTGACGACGCCTTCCAGCGCCAGTTACGCAGGGCAAGATTCGGGCATTCGGGTCGTTGACATCAATCCCCAAGTTGACTCGGTGCAAGTGACTTTGCGGTTGGAAATCAAGCCCCAAATCGTCCCTGTCAGCCCCCAAGAAGGCGAACAAGTTTTCACCAGCCGACCCGCCTTGCAGGTGCAATTCATCACCCCCTTCGGCGCGCCCGCCGATATTGACCCTGCGACCATCCAAGTGCGGGTGGACGGCAACCTGATCACCTTGCCGCCGGGCGCTCTGGACGAAACGCGGCAAGTCCTCACCGTCCCTTTGACCGACCCGACCAACCCTGCCTTGCCCTTAGCCATCGGGCAGCATACCGTTTCGGTGCAAGCCAGCAACCGAGCGGGCGTCAGTGCCGACCCCGTGAGCGTTTCCTTCCTCGTCGGTCCCCTCACTTTGCAAGTGCGGCGGGACGGACAAGGTCAGCCTCTTCCCACCACCTTCATGGTCTCCTTGCCCTATGACTTCTCCCAAGCCCCTGCGGGACGGGATAGTCCCTCTTTCGTGTTCGGACCCTCCTCCGCCATCGCCCGCTATGGTGTCCTCAATGCCGCTGGGCAAGTGGGCTATCTGTTTACGGGTGAGTTCGTGGAAGTGTTGCGCCCAGGTCGGGCTTATTGGGTTCGGTTGCAAAACGACACCGTTTTAGCCATTGATGCCCCTGATGTGGACCGAACCAAAAGTTTCCGCATCGCCAATGAGCCCATCTGGGACTTGAACGAGTTTGATGTCGGCTGGCAGCAAATTGGCAACCCCTTCCCCAGCCCCGTCCCCGCTTCTTCGGTGCAAGTGCAATTGCCTGACGGGCGCGTCTTGCCCCTTGCCGATGCCATCGCCCAAGGCGTTTTGCTGGGAACGGTCTATCGCTTTACGGGCGACCTGACCAATCCCTATCAAGCCATAGACGCTACCCAGTGGACTTTGCTGCCCTTTCAGGGCTATTGGATTTTCAAGCGCCGTCCCTGCTCTTTGCTGGTGGCGCCGCCTGCCCCGACCCGACGGCAATGGGTCGGGATGGGATTTTCGGGGCGACCCCGACCTGCCCTCGCTGCTTTGGAGATTTGGGGCGAGAAGGCCGAGATGCCTTACCGCCTCGCTGTCACCCGCTCAGGTTCTCCCGTCCCTGCCCCACCCGCAGCGCCGGGGATGACGGCGTGGGGCGTCTTTCAGGGCGAGGGGCGGAGTGATTTGCCATTGATGGAAGTGCCCGATCAGCCCCGCCGATGGACGCTCCTTTTGCGCAGCCAGCAACCCCATCAGACCATCACCGTCAAATGGCGCACTTTCGGGGGGCAACGGCAAAATCGCTTGCGCTTGATAGACCCCCAAACTTTGCGGACACTGCCTTTGAACGGAAGTGGCGAATGGACAACGCAGACCGATGAAAACGGGCGACGCTTGCTCTTGCTTCAGGTCACGGCTGACGAGACCGCTCCCTTGCGTTTCGTGGATGTGCAGGTGACGAAGATGCGTGGGCGTGGCTTCCTCATTCAAGGACGCCTTTCCGCCCCCGCCTTCGTTCGGGCGGAGGTGCGGACGCTGACGGGGCGGTTGGTGACCGTCCTTCCGACCCCCGACCAGCCCAACCATCGCCTCACTTTGCGCTGGGATGGACAAGGCACGCAAGGGCTGACACCTTCCTCTGGCATTTTCCTGTTGCATTTGCGCGCCCGTGACCTTGACGGGCGCGAAACCCAACGGGTGGTGTTGCTGCGATGAGGGTGCAAGGGTGCAAGGGTGCAAGCGTGCAAAGGGTGAAGATGCTTGGATGGCGCATGGTGTTGATGGCGGTTTGCCTTTTGGCATTTTGGGGAAATGGGCAAGGGCAAGTCATTTACACGGTGACCAACACCTATCTTGGGGTGTCCATGCCTTCGGACACCGCCAACTTTACCGTCTTCACCACTCAGGGTGACCCCGCTAACCCCTTTGATGACAACCTCGCTCTCAACGACCCCGTTGACACTTTTTGGGTGCTCCGCTTCCACGACCTTCCGTCCGTCGTCGGACCTCCAATTCTCGCCCCCGTGACCGTCCGCCTTCAAGGCGCCAGCGGGGGAGCGGGACTGGTCACTTTTGGGCTTAACCTTGTCAGACCAAACAGCGACACCCAGTTATATGCCCGTTGGTTGGTCTTTGCCCCGCCCTTTCAAACCCGTCCCGACAACACCATTGAGCCTGCCCTTTTCGTGGAGCGGGAAATCACCTTGCTGGGCGACTCCGTAGAAATTCGGTTGCGCCTGACGGGCAATGACAACAACACCCGCCGCATCAGTGTCGGCTTCGTCCTTGACCCCGGCTTCAACGCGCCCGCAAACCCATCCTTGCCGACAGCGGGACCGTTTTTCGTGCCCAGTCATCCCGCCATCAATCGCGACGCCGAATTCGTGACAGACCTACCGCCCTTTTGGATTTACACCCCCGGTTTCGCCGAGTTCTCCTTGCGGGGAACGGTGATGTTGCCTGAGGCTTCACCTCCTCGGCGCATCCTCTTCGCCCTTGCGCCTAACTTGGGGTCGGCATTTTCGGGATATGGCTTTGATTACCGACCCGACCCGTTCACGAACTTTTCAGCCCTGAATGCGGACAGTGCGGTCGGGATGTATTGGGATGCCGTGACCGTCGGACCAGGGGTGAGCCGAGAGTTTGTCGTCGTCTTTGGGCTGAATCGGGCTTTCGGGGATTACCGTCGCCCTTACAGTTTGACGGCGTTGAGCGTGCCGCCCTTAAGCGTCCAACTGGGCGACGACCCATTTACGCCTGAAGTAGAGACGGCTTTCGTCTCGCCCAACCCCTTCCCTGTCACGGCGTCCGTCTATAACGCCAGCAGCGAACCCCTTTCAGGGGTCAGCCTGACGGTGACCTTGCCGACAGGCTTTACCCTTGCCCCCGGCGAAGTGCCGACCAAGGGCGTGGCGACCGTGCCTCCCAACGGGGAGCAGCAGGTGACTTGGCAGGTGCGGGTTGACCCGAACCAAGTGACGGGGCGGGCGGAGTTGGTCGTGACCGCCTCCGCCCCTGTCGGGGGCAATCGGCAAGTGCAGGTGCCCGTCTTAGTGCCCGCTTTGCCCGTGCGGGCATTGACCGCAGGGCTTTACATGCTTGGCTTCCCCTTCGCTTTCACCAACCCCGAACCTGCCGCCGCGTTGGGGTTATCGCCCGCCGAATTTTTGTTAGCCCATTACGACCCCCTTCGGCAACGCTACCTCATCTATCGGCAAGATGCCGAACTGAACAGGTTGGAGCAAGGCAGGGGCTACTGGCTGCGGTTGCTCACTGACCGCCCACAGGGCAATCCCTTGACCTTGCAAGGGACTTTGCCCGTCAATCTGGATGCGCCCATCACCGTCCCCCTGAAGCAAGGTTGGAACCAACTCGCCAACCCCTTTCCTGTCGCCATCTTGTTGGGTGGCTTGCAAATCCTTCAAGGCAATTCCGTCGTCCCCATCCCCTTTGACCAAGCCGTCAATCAAGGGCTTGTTCGGGGCACTTTGTTCGTCTGGCGTCCCGACCCCAACCTGCCTCCCTTCGGCGGGGAGTATCAGGTATTGCCCAACCGTTACGACACCTTATTGCTGCCTTGGCAAGGTTTTTGGCTCTTCAGCACGATAGACGGGGCGCTTCTCTTTTCCCCGCCCAGTTTCATCGGCACCCTTCAAACCCGCCTTGCAAGGCAAGGGACGAGGGAGAAGGGACGAGGGACGCAAGATGTCTTGCTCTATCCCACTCCGTCCGATGGCTGGCAAATTCGCTTGCAAGCGGAAAGTGCGTCAGGGCGCGACGCCATCACTTGGCTGGGTGTCAGCCGACAAGCCAGCAAAGGGATAGACTTGCTGGATGCTCCCAAACCGCCTCCCGTGCCAGGGGGGCTTTGGGTTTACAGCGTCGTGGCGTCGGGACGCTCGTCTGTCCCGTTGAGCATGGATTGGCGTCCCCCGTCGCCCCAAGTGGTCTGGCTTTTGGAAGTCGTCAACCCGTCAGGGGGGCAAGTTCGGTTGCGTTTTGACGGGTTGTCCCAAGTGCCCCGCTCCATTGCCCTTTTCCTCGTTGACCCCGAAACCCATCAGCGATGGTCCTTACGGTCAACGCCCGCCCTGACCCTTTCTACCCAGCCCAATCAACCCAAACGCCTGCAAGTCATCGCCCTTCAAGCCGACCAGATGACCTTGCGCATTCAGGGCTTGCGGACGGTTCGGCTGCGAGGGCGCGGGGCGCACATTGAATTCGCTGTCACCCAACCCAGCCAAGTGAGCGTGCAAGTGCGCACCTTGACAGGGCGCATCGTCTGGGAGACAGCGTTGATGGCGACCCCGAATACCCGCCAACGCGTCTTCTGGGACGGGCAAGGGACTTTTGCTGCCCCCTTGCCCAATGCGATGCCTTATCTTGTCGTCGTCCAAGCCGTCGGCGATGACGGGCAAAGGGCGCAAGCCCATGCCTTGTTGCGTTGAGGGGAAAGAAAGCCCCGTTTACAATCGCAAAGGAGAAGGGTAAAAAGCCAACACCTTGTCGGGACGAACGAAGGAGGGCGCTGCGATGCGATTGATGCAATGGCGTCGGCAACCATGGCGAGTTGATCTCGCCTTCCTGCTCACCCTTTGCTTGCTGTTCCTGCCAGCGTGGGTGGGTTTGCAGCCAGGCAACGAGGCGAGGGTGGCGGCTCAACCCCCTGCCCCTGTCGCCACTCGCCCCATTTTGGTCGTCCCCTTCCAAGCGGCTGAAGGTGTCCCAACGGGCGTCACTGAAGGCGTCACCTTCGCCCTCGTGGAAGAATTAGAAGCCAGCCGCCAATTCAGCCCCACCCGCCTCTCTTTGGATGAGCCGACCATCCAACGCCTCATCCGAGAGGGGCAATTGACGGAAGATGCGGTCACGGATGTCCTTCAGCAACCGACACCCGAAGGCATCGCCCAAATCGCCAGCGCCATGAAAGTTGCCGATGCCGTTTATGGGACGGTGGACAGTTACACCTACGACCCCAAAGCCAACGGTGGGGTCGTCAGGGTCAAGGTGACGGCTCGCTTCCTCAAGGTTGACCCGACAACAGGTGCCGTCACAGAGACGAAGGAAATCAGCAAGGAAGGCAGCAGCGCCCCCAAATTAGCCCCCCGACCCGAAAAGGAGTTAGCCTCCGAAGCCTTCCGCAACGCCGTCCGACAAATCGTGAGCGAGTTTCTGGGACTTCCCGCTCCCCCGCCCCCTCCGCCTCCGCCTAAAGCCATCAGCCCCTTGCCTGTTTTGATTGGGCTATTGCTTTTGGGTGCCCTCATCGGAGCGGGACGGGGTAGGGCAGCGCCTCCTGCTCCCCCAATTGCCCCCGGACCCGCCAATGCGCCCTCCCGCGTCGCTGCCATCCCACAAGGTCAGGCAATCCTTGTCACTTGGCAAATTCCTACCCAAGGCACGCCCCTCGGTTACAATGTCTACCGAGCCGATGCGGGGCCAGCCCTCCCTGCCCGTCAAGCCGATAACTTCCAACGCCTGAACACCGCCCCCATCACGAGGACCGACTACTTGGACACCCAAGCCGAGCGAGGCAAACTTTACCTCTACGCTGTCACCGCCGTCTATTCCAACAATGTGGAAAGTGAGCGCGCCTTTGCGAACGCCGACATCACGGGGCAACCCGTCCCTGTCGGCATCGGTGTCCCCTTGCCGCCCAGCAACCTGCAAGCCCAACCTGGCGACAGCCTCGTCCGCCTCACTTGGGAAGACCCCAACCCCTCTGGAATCGTTCGGGGTTATCGCATCTATCGCGGGACGAATGCCCCACCGACCGACGCCAACTTGATTGCCGATGAGACGACGGTTCGGACGACGACTTTCACCGATCGGGGTTTGAGCAACGGGACGACTTACTTTTATGTCGTGCGCGCCGTCAGCACCCAAGGCTTTTTGAGCGTCCCCAGCGCCGTCGTCCCCGCCACACCCGGCAACCTTGCGCCCCAGCCCCCGACCCTAAGCGGTCAATTCAACCCCAACGCAAAAACTGTCACCCTGACTTGGACACCTTCCCCCGACCCCGACATCGCTTACTACGAAGTCGCACGGATTGTCAAGGACATCTCCCGCAGCCGAGCGTTGACGACCCGTGTCACCCGCCAAACGCCTATCATCAACCTCTCGCCGGGCGTCGCCCGCCGCATCTTGCAAACCAACCCTCGGCTTCGGCAAACCGCCAGCGAATTTGATGCCAATGTCATCGCCTCCAACATCACCGCCACCAGTTTCGTGGAAAATGTCGCCCAGTTTAGCCCCAGCGGGACTGCTCCGACGATTTACAAAGAGTTGCATTACGCCGTCCGAGCCGTTGATCAAAGCGGTCAAAGAAGCCCTTGGTCTAATGTGGTCGTCATCACCCCCAACTCGCCCCCACCGTCTTTGGCAACCCTGCGCCCTAAAGTCATCCCTGGCAATGGGCAAGTGACCATAGACCTTCTGCCCCTTTTGACGGCAGCCAATCAAGACCCCCAATTCGGCAGCGAATGGCAAGTGGACAAAAAGGGCGTCCGAATTTTCCGCACCACGACCAAAGGCGGAACCTCTGCCGCCGCCCTTCCTCCCATCAACTCCCCTGACCCCCTGCCCTTAGAAAACTTGCGGGATGGGCGCTACTTCCCTGACACCCAAGTCACCAACGGCACCCGCTACTTCTACGCCGTTGAATTGGTGGACAAACTGGGCGTTGCAGGCGGTCGCTCCCAAGAAACTGCTGCCACACCCTTTGCTTCCGCATCCTTGCTCATTGCTGCGCAAGGCAACCGAACGGAACTTTCGGGCAACGGGCAAGACAGAGTGCAACTGACCGTCTCCGTCATAGACACCAACAACCGTCCCATCGCTGGTTTCCCCTTGCTCTTCTCCTTGACAGGGCAAGGAACTTTGACCGTTGACTCGGCTTACCGCGACCCTGAAGCCCCTCAAGATGACAAACGCGCCGTCACCGATGAAAACGGGCAAGCCATCGCCACTTATCAAGCCCCTTCCGTTGCGGCAGACACGACTGCCACCATCGGCGCCCAGCCCATCGGCATCACAGGAGTTGCCGAAGTTTCCCTCACCCTAACGATTCGCGCCCCCCGCGTCGCTTCCATTGAAGTCCGCCCCCAGAAAACCCAGTTGACCGCCGACGGGTTAGATGTCACCGATGTGACGATCACCGTCCGAGACACTCTCGGTCAACCCGTGCCCAATAAGACGGTCAATCTCGCCGTCATCCCACCCGACCCGACTAATTTCGGGCGCTTTGAAAACCCTTCGGGCAACCCGATCACCCAAGCGACGACGGACGAAAAAGGAGAAGCGAAGGTGCGTTACCGGTCGGGCAAGCGGACAGGTTCAGTCACCTTACAAGCCAGCGTCACTGAAGGGGCAGCCTTCATCTCAGGGCAAGCCATCGTCACCTTAGTGCCAGGCAGCCCCGCCAGCATTGAGTTGGTCGCCAACCCCTCTTCTGCCTCCGCCGATGGCTCTTCTGAAGTGCGGGTGACGGCGACCGTTAAAGATGCGCAGGGCAACGCCGTCCCTCGCGTGCAAGTGCAATTCAGCGCCACCCCCACACTGACCATCACGCCGTCGGTGGCAACGACTGATGACACGGGGCAAGCGACGGTCACCGTCACCGCCCCGACGCAAGCGGGCGTTTACACCCTGCAAGCGCGCGTCGGCAATATCGCTGCCACCATCGCCTTGACCTTTAGTGCAGGGTCGGCAGCGACCATCACCCTGAGCGCTTCCCGCACCGACCTTTTAGTCTCCCTCCCGCCCACTTACGGCACGACCGATTACACCAATTTGCTCCCCTTCTCCACCGCCGAAATTCGGGCGACTGTCCTTGATGGCAACGGCAACCGCATCCCTAACATCGTCGTCCAGTTCTCGGCAAGCGCTGGCACTATCCAGCAAACTGCCATCACCGATAGTTCAGGGATTGCCAAAGCCATCTACATCGCCCCCGTCGGACCGCCAGGGCAGGTGACTATCACCGCTGCCGCTGGCACCGCTCGAGGGACTTTGCAATTGAACATCCTGCCAGGTCCCGCCGCTAAAGTCCGCGTGACCGCTTCCCCGCTGGTGTTGCCGATGGATGGACGAAGCCAATCGCAAGTGCGAGCGGAAGTCCTTGACGCCAACGGCAATAAAGTCACCGACGGGACTTCGGTGACCTTCCAATTGAATCCGACCGTCGGTCAACTGTTGGAAACCACCCTCCCAACGAGTGACGGCGTGGCGATCACTTCTTACATCGCCCCCGCTGCCACCAACAACACTGAAGTGACAATCAGTGCCACCGCCAGAAGCGTCGTTTTCGGCAACACCTTCCAGACCGACCCCAACGACCCCTTCAGCCAACCCCGAGTCATCATCACCTTAGGCGCCCAAGTCCAGATTGACCGAACTTCCCTCGCCTCGGAGATTGCTGTCTCTTCCTCCGACACAACAACGAACCCTGATGACCGCCAATCCCTGCGAAGTCGTTCCCCCACCAACAACTTCTCCGACTTGACGATCAAGTTGGTCAATGGGCAAGGGCAACCCATCGCCCGTTCAGGCGTCCAAGTCACCGTCCGATCCTCAGATAGCCGCGTCCTTTTCGTGGACTCAGTGGCGGGTAACCGATCCTTAGGGTTGCTGCCCGCCTCTACCGATAACGCAGGGCAAGTCCGCCTCCGACTGTATGCCTCCAGCACCGCTGGCACCGTTTCCATCACCGCCGAACTCCGAGACCAACAAGGCAATGTCTTCAGCAGCGACTCCGTGACCATCACGCAACGACCTGGCGACCCCTATCAAATCACCATGCCCCTGCCCCAGCCCAACATCCTCTTCGTCCCCGGCGCAGGCACCCCGAACTCCACGACCATCACCGCTCAAGTCCGTGACAAAGTCAACAACTTGGTGGAAGCGGGCGTCCCTGTCACCTTTGAGGCAAGGTTAGAAGGCGAGTCCGTCGGCATTCTCTCTCCGTCCACAACCACGACTGACGCCAACGGCACCGCCACAACGACCTTAACTTCCACCCTCAACACGGGCTTCGTCACTGTCACGGCTCAAACGAGTCCCGCCGTCCCTCAACCCGGCTCTACGACAGTCGCCTTCGTCACAGGCGTCACTCAAATCAGCGTTGCCGCTCGTGACCCTCAAATTGGCGGTGATGATAACGACGCCATCCCCGATTTCACGACCATCACCGCCAACTTCGTCGGAACGATCCCCAACGGAACAAAGGTGACTTTCACGACGACCCGCGGCACTTTCAACCAGACCCAACTCGTCCGCAAACAGACCGTTGCCGTGAACAACAATGCCGCACAGGTGACCCTGTATAAGGAAAGCGTTAACCGCGACACCCCTGCTGACGTCTCCGTCACTGTCCTTGATGCCAACGGACAACCTGTCACGGGCAGCGTCACCGTGACCATTCGTCCCATCCCTGAGCCATCTGTGCTGCAGGACATTCAAGTCGCTCAGACCAGTTTAGTCGTCTCCGACACCAACTCTGCCAACCCCGCCCAACGCCTGCCCCTTGACCCGACCAAGCCTAACAGCACGACCGTCACCGTCTCTGTCCGCGGGCAAAACACCAACCGACCCATCCAAGGCGCTTCCGTCATCCTTTCCTCCAGCGACCCTGACACCCTCTGGGTCGCTGGCGCCAACGCCCAATTGACCGAGATAACCGTCCTGACCGATGCCCAAGGACAAGCCCAAGCCACCTTCTACACCTCCAAGAAAGCAGGGACGGTCACCATCACCGCCCAATTAGACAACCAGACCAAAACCGCCCAGATCACCCAAGTGCCCGGTCCCGCCCTGCTCACCCTTTCCGCCGACCCAACGACCATCTTCGTCCGATTGCCTGACTCCTTCACGACCACTGATGGGCAAAACCACGACTATAGCCAATTGCCTCGCAAGGCTCAGGTGACCGCCACCCTCGCCGATGCCAACGAGAACCCTTATCCCAATGTCACGGTCACTTTCACCGCCACTGTCGGCTTGATCAACTCTGCAGCGGCGACGGACAATAACGGGAAGGCAACAGTAGACTTCGCCTCCCTCCAAGTGCCTTCGGGCGGTCAAGCGACCATCACCGCCCAAGCCACCGTCAACGGTCAATCCCTCAGCGCCCAACTGAATGTCAGGGTGCGTCCCGGTCCGCCTGCCAAAGTCTCCGTCACTGCCAACCCCCAGAGCCTGCCCGCCGATGGGCGCTCTACTTCCACGATCACCGCCACCCTCCTTGACGCCAACGATAACCCCGTCCAAGATGGCACTACCGTGACATTGCAATTGACCAGCCGACCCAGCGGAACCGTCTTTCTGCCTTCGGGCAGTGACAGCATTTCTCTCGCTACCTTGAATGGGCAAGTGCAAGCGACCTTGTTGGCAGGGCAAACCTCTGGGAGTGCGACCATCAAGGCAACAGGCTCTGAGACGATCAATGGCACTAACTTCAGCGCTGCGAACCGCCCCGAACTGACCTTGCCCATCGGCGTCGTCTTGCAATCTTTGCAGGTGAGTGCGGCGCAAGTGTTTGTCTCCAAGCAAGACTACACCAGTTTCGGTGGGCAATATGGCAACACGCTGACGGTCACTGTGCAAGTGGCGGGTGGGCAAAACCTCAGCGGGGTGCAAGTCGCCCTTTCTGCCAGCGACCCCAATGTGGCTTGGAACAACACGAACACGAAAGGGAGCATCGTGGTCACGACGGACAGCAACGGTCGGGCGCAGGCAACCTATATCGCCTCCCAACGGGCAGGCGATGTCGTCATCACGGCGACTTTGGGCAATCAAGTTCTGACGGCGACCGTCAAGCAACTGCCAGGACCGCCGAAAGTCCAATTGACTGCCAACCCTCAAACTATCTTCGTGTCGCTTCAGGGTGCTCAATACGCCTCGTTGCCTCAGCAATCCCAAATCGTTGCCACTGTCACTGATGACAACGACAACCCCCATCCCAACGCGTCCGTCCAACTCACCGCAACGGCGGGTAACCTCGCCGCGAGCAGTGGTCCGACCGATGCACAAGGGCGCTTCATCACGACCCTCACCGCCCCCACCCAAGTGCCACCCAACAACACGGTCACCCTTACCGCCAACATTACGACCCAACGGGGTGAAACCGCCAACGCTCAGCAAACCCTTACCATCCAGCCTGGTCCGCCCGCTGTCTTGGAACTGGCTGCCAGCAAATTGACCCTTTCCGCCTCAGACAGCGCCAATATAACAGCCACCGTCAAAGACGCCAACGGCAACCCAGTGCCCAGTGGCAGCGGACGAACGGTCAGCGTCACCTTCACCTTGCAAGTCAGCCAAGCCAACAGCGGGAAGGTGACCCTTAATCCCACCAGCGGGACGACCAACAATAACGGGCAAGTGCCGACGACCTTAACGACCAATAACGCTGTCGCCGACACCGCCCGTGTGACCGCTGAAGCCGTAGAAACCCTTCAGGCAACCTTCTTCCGCGCCAGCAACCAGTTGGTCATCCCTGTCGGCATCACGGCGACCCTGACCGATTTGCAAATCGCGACCCAAACCCTTGTCGTCTCCAACAGCAATGTCGCCGACCCCACCCAACGCCAGCCCCTTGACCCCGCCAAACAAAATCGCACCTTAGTGACGGTAAAAGTCTCCTTGAGCAGCGCTGCGACTTCGGATGTCAGCATCCCTGTCCTGCTCCTTTCGTCCGATGATAACACCCTCTGGCAAGATGTCGCCAATACCAGCCGATTTGCCCTCAAACAATTGACCCTTTTCGTCGCCATCCCTTCGGGACAAAATCAAGGCACTGCCCAAGCCTTCTTCTACACCTCCACTAAACGCGCCCTGAACATCGCTGGCGAGCCTGCTGTCGCCATCCGCGCCACCTTAGACCCCAACTTCACCGACTTTAACCAACCCGATCAAGCAGGCATTAGCATCACCAAGTCAGGGGCGAACGGCATCATCCAGCAGCCTGGTCCGCCCGCCACCATCGCCCTTGACCTCTCAGGTTTCACCAGGGCTGCTGACAATGTGCCTTACTTGACGGTTAATCCCTCCAACCCACCGACGGGCAACATCACCGCTACCGTGCGGGATGCCGTTGGCAACCCTGTCAATGGCATCACGGTCAATTTCGCCCTCTCACCTACCAATCTCGGCTCCGACGCTGGCACTTTCACTGACTCCAATAACCAAACCTCTACGGGCACAACTGACAACAATGGGCAAGTCACAAAGACCCTGCAAGCCTCTAACCTTACGACCGAAGTGACCTTGCAGGTGCAATCGGGCAACGCTTCAGCGACCCAACCCATCCGCTACTCTATCGCCCTCAGCGCCCTCAACATTACCCCCAACCCGACTACCATCCCCGATGATGGGACGACGACCAGCCTCATCACCATCACAGGCACACCCAATTTGCCCGACAACCTGAAATTCCGCCTCTCTGCCGATTTGGGTGCGACTTTGAGCGCTGGCACGGAGGGCACTGACCAGCCCAGCCTTATCTTGACCGTCGGAAACGGTCAGCCTTCAGGCGAAGGCAGCAACGAAGCCCGAGCAACCCTCAAAGGTCCCAACCCTGACTTGAGCCAGACTCAACCTCGCACCATCACCTTGACGGCGAACTTGATCGTGGATGGAATGCCTCGCACCTTCACCCAGACCGTTACCTTGAACCCACGCATCCAAATCACTTCCAACTTCGGTCTCTCCAACAACCCCAACCGCTTGGTCGTCTCGTCCAGCAACGACACTGACCAAACCCGCCGCGTCCCTCTGGACACCGTCGCTGGGCATAACAAAGCCACCATCACCGTCACCCTCAACGGCAGCGCCACACCTAACCCCAGTTTCGTCACCTTCACCAGCAACGACCCGAACATCCTCTTCGTGGAAGTTGACCCCAGCAACAATCAAGAGAAGACCAACAAAGCCTTAGGCAACCTCAGCGTCAACTTCGCCCCTGTCACTGGTGGTTGGAAGGCTGTCGTCAACCTCTATGCGTCCACGACGGCAGCGTCTAACTTGGTCGTCCAAATCGGCGTGTTAGGTGTGACACGAAGCATCATCTTTGAGCAAGTGCCAGGTTTGCCTGCTATCGTCACCGTTTCGCCCGACCGTTCTGTCATTGGCGTCACGGGTCACCCAACTTTGCCGACCAGCACTGCGGTTCGGGCAATTATCCGCGACGCCGCAGGTAACTTGGTCACGCAACCTGGCGTCACCGTCACCTTCACCACCGATGCGGGCACTTTGAACCCGACATCCGCTCCAGCCGTCAACGGTGTCGCCACAACGACTTTGACCAGCACCAACGCAACCCGCCAAGTTCGCGTCATTGCCCGTGCTACCGCTGGGAACGCGGAAGCCGTCGGAGCAGCCACTATCGTCTTTGCCGTCGGCAGCGTCTCCAACATCACCCTCACCACCGATAAGCCGCAGGATGCCCAAGGGCGCGTCCTCCTTGACCCCAACGACCTCGTTCGCATCACCGCCACCTTCTCCCGCACGGGCAGCGTTCCCGACGGCACTATTCCCATCGTCACCTTGACGGGCGCTTACGGCATCATCCAATCCATCACCCCCGCCCAAAGCGACCGTTCCGATGTCATCGTCCTCAACAACAACACGACCAATGTAGACCAAGAAGCCCGCATCCGCTTCACCGTTTACAACGAACAAGGCTTGCCCGTCTCATCCCCTGAGCAAATCGTCATCATGAAAGGCGTCACCGTTACCCCTGTCATCTCCCTTACCGCTGGCACGACCACCCTGAAAGTCAGCACCTCTAACGACACTAACGAGAACAATCGTAACGCCCTCAACCCAGGCGGACCATCAGAGCCGACAGGCACCACCGCCAACCGAACGACCTTGACCGTCACCTTGAACATCACAGGGCTGAACGCTAACGAACAAGTCACCCTCACCCTTTCCTCCACCGACTTGAATGGCTTGTTCACTGTCACTGCAGCACAAAACGGTGAGACAGGTCCGTTAGGACGGATGGACATCAACCTCAACGCAGACGGCAGTGGCAATTTGAATGCAACTGTCCAGCGTGCTTACTGGGCATCCACGAAGGCGGGCAACTTTGTCATTACGGCAGAAGTGAAGCGACAGAATGGGGCAGTCATTGGGCGGGCGTCCCTGAACATCACCCAGAACCCAGGCAATCCTGCCCAAGTCTTCCTGACGACTGACCCGCCCCGCTTGGCTGTCAGCACCGTGACGACGGAACCGACCGCCGCCCGCGTCATCGCCACCCTCCTTGACGCCAACAACAACCCCGTCCCCAACTGGTGGACTTTCTTCCAACTCCAGCCCGTCCCAGTCAATATGAACCCTGACTTCACGGACAATAACGGGAACGGAGAGAGCCGAAATATCCCGTCAGTATCTGATGGCGTCTTGGACCCCTTCGCCGTGCGGACGGATTCAGGTGGCGTCGCTGTCTCCTTAATCCGCTCCATCAACACTTGCCAACCTGTCAGAATCCGAGCCATCGCCGACGCCAATAACAACGGCAATCTGGAAGGCAGTGACGGTCCCGAAAACTCCTACGACACGGTTTACTATGTGCCCTTGACCAATGCGAGCGCCGTCGTGGATTACAACAGCGTCACTCGCGACATCATCGTCACCGTCACCCCTGCCACCGCCCTGCCACCCAACACCGCCATCTGGGTCTGCCGATACGCTGTCTATTGGTGGCGCCTCCCATTCGGCGACGACCCTGCTGATCCCAACGATGACGCCATTGATATGTATCAAGTTGACAATGACGGTGATGGGCGATTTGACGAAGACTGGGTGGACTTTGACGCACAAGGTAACCCACGCGATAACGACGGCGACGGGAGAGCCAACGAAGACCCAGGTGAAACCCTTCCACCAATCTACTACCGTGTCATCGTGACCGAGCCTGGTCGGTTAGTCGTCCCTGCCTTTCCGTTGGGCGCCCGTGAGAGAGGCATCGTCAATGTCCGCATCTTCATCTACACGAAGGACGGGACGATGTTGCGCATCCGCATTGACCAAGTGCAGCGTCCGTAACGCCCTCAGGTAAAGTCATCCCAAGGGCGAAGGGGTTAAAAGCCCCTTCGCTTTTTTCTCTAAGTCGTGCCAGTCAGTCGCACCTTTTAGGTGCGCCGACAAATTTCCGACTCGTTGGAGTGGCGACCAACCGCGACGGTGGATTCCACGACGATGAGTTCCACGATGCGAAAACCCGCTGGAAAACCGCGCCACTTCCCGCTTCGCCATGACAAAATCTGCGGGGGCGAAAGGACGATGCGGTTGGAAGTGCAACTGAGCACGCCTTATCTGCCTGCCCAAACTTCGGTGCGGTTGGTGGGGGCGTTGGTGACCATCGCCGACATCCCCGCCACGACGGCGCCCCTTCGTTTGCTTGTCGTCGTGGACAAAAGCGAAAGCATGATGCTGCCGATGGTGACGCAAGAGCAACTGGAAGAGTTGCGCCGACGGGGCGCCTTGCGCCAGACCGTCCGCGACGGCGTGATGGTGTGGGAGTATTCGGGCGCGCCCGTCCCCGAACTCCTCAACGCCCCGCGTGGGATTGACTTCGTGAAGGATGCCTTGCGCCAAGTCGTGGAGCGCCTCAGCGACGCCGACGAATTTGCCCTCATCGCCTTCGCCTCTCATGCCCAAACGGTCATCCCCCTCAGCAGCGCCCGCCAACGCCGCACCCTTCTGCGCGAACTGGAGCGGTTGGAAATGCTGGAACTGGGGCAGGAGACGCGCTTGAGTGCGGGCTTGCAGGAAGCCCTCGCCCAATTGGGCGCGATGCCGACGGAAGGCTTCGTCAACCGCATCGTCGTCTTGACGGATGGCTTCGCTCAGGACGCCAACGATTGCTACACCGTCGCCGCCCAAGCGTCGGCGCGGGGCGTTGCCATCTCCACGCTGGGCTTGGGCGCCCAGTTCAACGACGAACTGATGACGGGTTTAGCCGACCGAACAGGGGGCAACGCCGAGTGGGTGCCCGACCCATCCCGCATCCCCGAAGCGATGGCGCGGGAGTTTGAGCAGGCGCGCAAAGTCGGCGCCCCACAGGCTCAATTGGTGCTCGCCATCAGTCAAGGTGTGGAAGTCCGTCGCGCCTATCGCATCATGCCCTCGCTAACGCCTGCGCCCGCTCAAGTCATTGGCGAGCGCACCATCGCCGTCCAGTTGGGCGATTTGGTGGCAGGGCAATCGGCGCAAGTGCTTGTGGAGTTGCTGGCGCCGCCCCGTCCCGTCGGCACTTTCCGTTTGGCACAAACTTTTTTGCGCTGGCGGACGGCAACGGGTTGGCAACAATCGCCCCCGACCGATGTCGTCGTCACTTACACCACCGACGCAACGCAAATCGCCATCGTCAATCCCACCGTTGCGCGGGCGATGGAGATGGTGACGGCGGCGGAATTGCAGACGCGGGCGTTGCGGGATTTGCAACAAGGCGATGTGGCGGGAGCGACGAAACGCTTGGAAGCCGCCGCCACCCGCTTGCTCAACTTGGGCGAGCGAGAAAAAGCGCAAGAGACCATCAACTTGGCGAAACGCTTGCAGCGGGGCGAGCAAGTCACGCCCGAACAAACGAAGCGGTTGCGCTATCAAACCCGACGGCTCTCGTGACTGGCGCAAAATGGGAGCGCGCTTGACGAAGGAAGGAGGCAGCGAGGGTGACGCTGAGCGACATCGGTTGGTCAATCGTGAAGTTGCTCATCATCGTCGGTTGCGTCATGGCGGTCGTGCCCTTTTTGATTTGGGCGGAGCGCCGCTTCATCGGGTTCATGCAAGACCGCTACGGACCCAACCGCGTCGGTCCTGCGGGCTTGCTGCAAAGCATCGCCGACGGCATCAAGTTGCTGTTCAAGGAAGAGGTCGTTCCCAAAGGGGCAGACAAATTCGTCTACTTTCTGGCGCCGATGATGACGATGGTGCCTGCCCTTTGCACTTTCGCTGTCATTCCCTTCGGTCCGAACGCCCAAGTCGTGGACATCAATGTCGGCGTCCTTTACATCCTCGGCTTGGGCAGTTTGGCGGTTTACGGCATCGTCTTGGCGGGCTGGTCATCCAACAGCAAATATGCGTTGCTCGGTGGCTTGCGCAGTTCGGCGCAGATGCTCAGTTACGAACTGGGGATGGGGTTGGCGGTGGTCGTCGTCGTGATGATGACGGGGACGCTGAGTTTGCGGGGCATCGTGGAAGCGCAAAGTGCCCCGTTGACTTTTTGGTGGTTCGGTCGGGAAGTCGTCGTCCCTTTCCTGTCCAACTGGCTGATTTTCAAGCCGCTGGCGTGGCCGGCGTTGGTGATGTTTTTGGTCGGCGGGTTCGCCGAGACGAACCGACCGCCTTTTGATTTGCCCGAAGCGGAAGGCGAGTTGGTCGCTGGCTACCACACCGAATACACGGGCATGAAGTTTGCGATGTTTTTCCTCGGCGAATACGCCAATGTCGTCACCGCCAGTGCAATGGTGACGACGCTCTTTCTGGGCGGTTGGACTTCGCCCATCGTCGTGCGCGGGTCAAGCATCCTGCCACCCCTCGTTTGGTTTTTGCTGAAACTTTCGGCGATGCTGTTCGTCTTCATTTGGGCACGGGCGACCTTGCCCAGAATCCGCTACGACCACTTGATGCAATTGGGTTGGAAAGTTTTGCTGCCTGTCGGCATGGCGAACATCGCTGCCCTCGCCCTTTGGCAAGCGATAGCGGCGGGCTGGCATTGAGGCAGCGAGTTGTCAGGTAGGGGCGCAAGGCTTTGCGCCCCATCGCTTTCAGAAGCAGGTGACGGTGACCGACAGATGCAACGCGGACGCAAGGCTTGGATGGGTGCCATCGCAACGATTTTCCTCGCCACGCTTGTCTCCTTCCCGTTCGCCCAACCTTCGTCGTCCCTTCGGCGCTTTGAGTTTCGGAAAGTCTTGATGGGCGTGGATTGTCGCATCGTCCTGTATGCCTGCGACGAAGCGACGGCAAAGCGGGCTTGCGCCGCCGCCTTTGACCGCATCGCCCAACTGGACGCCATCATGAGCGACTACCGACCCGACAGCGAGTTGATGCAACTTTGCGCCAAAGCCCACGAAACGCCCGTGAAAGTCAGCGACGATTTGTTCGTCGTCTTGAAAACAGCGCTGGAAATCGCCGAGGCGAGTGACGGCGCTTTTGACATCACCGTCGGACCCTTTGTCGCCCTTTGGCGACGGGCGAGAAAGACGAAGCAACTTCCGACAGAAGCGGAACTGGCGGCAGCGCGGGAGAAAGTCGGATGGCAAAAGGTGCAGTTGGACCCGAAGGAGCGAACCGTTCGGTTGCTCGTTGCGGGCATGCGATTGGATTTGGGCGGGATCGCCAAAGGTTATGCGGGCGATGGGGCGTTGGCGGTGCTGCGCCGTTTCGGCATCACGCGGGCGATGGTGGAATTTGGTGGCGACATCGTGTTGGGTGACCCGCCACCGAAGCGAAAGGGGTGGCGAATTGTTTTGCCCGATGCGACAAGCAAACCCAGAAAGGTTTTGGAACTTGCCAATTGCGCCGTCTCCACTTCGGGCACGACGGAGCAGTTTGTGGAGATTGACGGACGCCGTTACGCCCACATCGTTGACCCGCGAACAGGTTTGGGCTTGACGAAATGGGTGCTGGTGACCGTCATCGCCCCTAAAGGCATCCTGTCCGACCCATTGGCGACGGCATTATGCATTTTGGGCGAAAAAGAGGGACGGAAGTTAGCGACCGCTTACGGCGTCACCGCTTACTTTGCGAGTAGCGAATAGCCAGTGGCGAACGAACCGAACCCTCATCGCAGCCGAAAGTCGTGGCTAATAGCCACTCCAACAAGTGTTCGCTGATAGCCACTCCGACAACGGCTTGCCACTCGCTGTCGTCAAATCAGCCGTGTCCTGCCCGGGATGGCGACGGGGTCAACGGGCATCGGACCGAACTCTTTCAGGTTCTCCACCCGCTGCAGGTAGTTTTCCTGCGAGTTAAGGGCTTGCTCCCAAGTGACTTCTTGTCCTGTGTAGGCAGCCATCCGACCCATGATGGCAGTGAGGGTGCTTTCAGCGACTTGGGCGGCTTCGTTGAGGTAGGGACCGTCGCCTCGCAAACTTTGGATGAGGTGAACATGCTCCTGCACATACGGGTTGGGGCGTTGACCACTGTAGCGCCACTCGTTGCCGTTGCGGGTGCGAATCCAGCCGGCGGGATCGGCGACGCCGTTGGTGCCGACGACATACTCACCGACACGGTTGGCGCAACCGTCAATTTGTCGGCACATGCTCAAAACCCGCACACCGTTGGGATACTCAAACTCAATGGCGAAGTGGTCGTAGATGTTGCCGTAAACGGGTGCCGTTCGGGCTTGCCGACCGCCAACGCCCATCGCCTTGACGGGATGTGACCGCAGCACCCAGTTGAGGACATCCAAGTTGTGGACATGCTGCTCCACAATGTGGTCACCCGAAAGCCAAGTGAAGTAAAGCCAGTTGCGGATTTGCCACTCCACATCGGTCATCTCAGGGCGTTTGGGAACAGACCAAAGCCCGCCTTGATTCCAGTAGCCGTAAGCCGCTACGATGTCGCCGATGGCGCCGTCGTGGATGCGTTGGATGGTTTCGCGGTAGCCGAAATCGTGACGCCGTTGCGTGCCCGCCACGACGGTCAATTTTTTCTGCTGGGCGATTTGGGCGTATTCCAGCATGAGCCGAACGCCCGCAGGGCAAACGGCGACGGGCTTCTCCATGAAAACATGCTTGCCCGCTTCCACAGCGGCGCGGAAGTGGACGGGGCGGAACGCAGGTGGCTCCGCCAAGATCACGATGTCCACACCGCTGTTGATGACGCCCTTATAGTTGTCAAAGCCCGTAAAGCATCGGTCAGGCGTGACATTGCAGCGGTCTTTCAGTTGCTCCTTGAGGCGGTTGAAGGAACTTTGCAAGCGGTCGGGGAAAAGGTCGCCGAGGGCGTAAATTTCCACAGCGGGGTCAGCGTTAGCGCAGTCAATGGCGGCGCCCGTCCCGCGCCCGCCACAACCGATGACACCGACCTGCAATTTGCCCGAACCCTGCGCATGGACAAAAGGGACGGTCATGCCTGCCACCGTCGTCGCCAACGCCATTTTGAGGAAGTCACGGCGCGACGCCTTTTCCTTTCCGCCAACCTTTTGGCGCTCGTCCGACATGCATCCTCACCTCGCTCCGATGGGTTCAAGGGTTGAGGGTGTGACTGCCAAAGATTTTGACGGCTCCGTTCGTTTGCCGTCACCGCTAAAATGGACGCAGCCCAAAAACCCGAAGGGGGCACACCGATGGCACTGCGGGGCAATCCGCCACTACCTGAATGGCTCAGGAAGGAGCCGAAGCATCGCCAAGCCGAACCGCTCCGGCGGGAGTTGGAGCGGCAGGGCATCCACACCGTTTGCCAAAGTGCCCGATGCCCCAACATCGGCGACTGCTTTTCTCGGGGCACGGCGACCTTCATGTTGCTGGGCGATGTTTGCACCCGACGGTGTGGCTTTTGTGCTGTCAAGACGGGGCGGGGCGAACCCGTTGACCCTTTTGAACCGTTGAAGGTGGCGGTGATGGTGAAGCGGTTGGGTTTGCGCCACGCCGTCCTCACTTCCGTCGCCCGTGATGATTTGCCCGATCAGGGGGCGACGCAATTCGCCAAGACGGTGCGCGCCATCAAAACCCTTTGCCCGACGACAACCGTTGAAGTGCTCACGCCCGATTTCAAAGCCCATCCCGATTTGATTGCCATCGTCGTCCAATCGCAGCCCGAAGTTTACAACCACAATGTGGAGACCGTCCCGCGCTTGCAGAAACTTGTCCGACCGCAGGCAAGTTACGAGCGCAGTTTGCGGGTGCTGGAAATCGTCAAAGGGTTGCAGCCGACGATGCTGACCAAATCGGGGCTGATGCTGGGCTTGGGCGAGACGATGGACGAAGTGGTGCAAGTGCTCAAGGACTTGCGCCAAGTCGGTTGCGATATCGTGACCATCGGGCAATACCTCCGACCGACCCTGCGCCATTTGCCTGTCGTTCGCTATGTGCCTCCCGAAGAGTTCACCGAATTGGAACGCATCGGCTACCAGTTGGGCTTTCGTTTCGTCTTTGCAGGACCGTTCGTTCGCAGTTCCTACTTGGCGGATTTGGCGTTGGAAGGGGCAAGCGTGTAGGCGTGCAAATGCGCAAGCGTGAAAAATGAAGCGAGGTGAGCCGTGATGGCAACTTATCGGGGCATCGTCAAAGATGGCGTCATCGTTTTGGAAGGCGGGGTGCGTTTGCCCGAAGGCGTCATTGTGGAAGTGCGGGTGATGGAACGGCAAGACCGCATCGCTGCCATTGACCGGTTGCTGGCAACGCCCATTGACCGTCCCATTGGCATGGACGAAATCTTGGCGGAAGACCGAAGGGAGCGGGAGGAGCGATACGACGAATGGTTTGGTTTGGAGCGATAGAGCAAGTCGTGGATTGTAGCGTGGCGCTCAAATGGAAACTCCGTCAAGAGCCCTATCATGCCGAAGCAGTGGAGTTGCTGTTGGACATCCGAGCAGGGATTGTTGAACCCATCGCACCTGTCATCTTCGTGGCAGAAGTCGGCAGTGCCCTTTTACGGGCAGCGCGACGGGGGCGGTTAACTTTTGACGAAGCGCGTCAAGCCATTGACGACATTTTGGGCGTCAATGTTTCGCTGGTAGAAGTTACGCCAGTGTTAGCGCAGCGGGCTTTTGAGATCGCTTGGGCGCATCAGCAAGGCTTCTTTGATTGCTTGTATGTGGCGGTGGCGGAGGCAAGGGGGGCGGAGTTTTGGACGGGTGACCAGCGTTTGTTTCATGCCTTTGCGGCAACCTTCCCTTTGTCCGTTGGGTCGGCGATTATCGGGCAAAGCGTCCATAAAGGGGCGTTACAAAGGCGGGTGAGCAGGCAATGCAGCGAGCCATCACTTTCTCGTTGGTGCTCGCCGCTTTTGTGGGCACCGTGGCGATAGGCATTTGGCAGATGCGCCGCCATTTGCCGACGCCAACAGAGTTGGCAGCCATGCTGCAACGGGAGTTGACGCAGCAACTGAAAGTGCCCGTGCGCATCGGGCGGGTGGAAGTCGGTTGGTGGGGGGCGACGGTTCATCAGGTGCACATTTTGCCCGACCGCCGTTCACCGACAGGTTACTTGCTCACCGTCCCTAAGTTGCGGTTGCATTGGTCGTGGCAGTTACTCCTTTCACCATCCCACTGGCGTCAAGCCATCCGGCAACAATTGACAGAGGCAGTTCAGCAAGTGCTCGTCGCTGACGCAAGGCTTTTTCTCTGGCGCGACCGCAAGGGGCGTTGGAACGCTAACCCGCTCCTTTCCGCCCGACCGAGCAAAAGGCAACGATTGCCCATCGTGACTTTCCGACGCAGCGAACTGGTGCTGAGCGACGAGATGTTTCCATTGCCTGACGGGACACCTTTCCGCCTTCGCTTGTTAGACGCTGAGGGCGAATGGCGACAGGACGCCAACGGCTCAGTTTTGCGCCTTCAGGGCAAAATCGCAGCGCCGTTGGGGACGGAGAAAAGTGCGGCAAAGGTCATCATCGTGGAGCGAGTCGGAGAACGGTGGCGGGAGACGGAAGGGCGTTTGCATTTCACAGGGTTGCAAGCGAATCGGTTGCCTGAACGGTTGCGCCGATGGTTTGATGGGCGCTTGACCGTTCAACGAGGCGACCTTGCGGAAGGCGAAATTTATTGGGCGCAACAAGGCAAACGATGGCAAGTTCGGTTCACTTTGCTGGGGCAGCAACTCGTGGCAGATTGGCGACAAAACCGTCGCGCCACATCCCTGCGGTTGCGAGAAGTGACGCTTCGTGGGGCATTGCGGATGGACAGGCAACGGGTGAAGGCGTGGCAAGTGACCTTCCGATGGCGACCGCAACCGTTGTTGGGTGAAGGGCAACTCGCTGCCGAAGGCAACCCGACGGGTTGGCGAATGCGGTGGCGGGGCGAACAGATGGCAGCCACTTGGCTTGCTTCTATCGCTTCCAATTTCGGTCTGGCATCGTTGCCCTTGACAAAAGGTTTACTCAGCGGGACGGCGATGGCAGAAGGGCGTGGAAGGGCTTGGCGAGTGGAAACCGAATGGACAGGCGAAGGCGTGGGATGGAAAGCGCAAAGTTTTGCGCCCTTCGTCAATCGCATCACTGCTGCCTTCCCGTTCGTCCATCGCCATCTTGCCATCGCTTCAGTCACAAGCCTTTCGTCGGTGCAGCGGATGCAACTGACAGCGCGCATGGAAGGCGTCGGCAGGGTAGGGGAGGGCAAAGAGCAAGGCGCAGTCAACTTCTCGGCGGTTTGGGGGCGACCGACGGAAGGCGAATTGAGCCTGACGGCGGTTTGGCAAGATGGGCAGGGACGGGCGGAAGGGCGGGTGCGCAATTTCCCGTTGGGGCAGGCGACTTTCCGTTTGCCCGTTCAAGACAAGCCGTTGCAGGGGCGATGGGTTGGCGGGTTCGTTTCGGGCGAAGGAATCGTCCGATGGCACACGCGTCGCTTGCGGTTGGAGCGCTTGGCGTTGCAATTGACGGACAGCATCGTTCAGGGCGAGCACTTTGCGCCCATGCGGGTTGCTTTCTCGCTGCGTGCTAACGACAACCGCATCGCCATCCCGAAGGCGCAACTGCGTTGGCAAGGAGGCGCGATGGCGACAGGTGGGGGCGAAATCCTTGCGGGGCGACCGATGGTTTGGCAGGTGGAAGGGACGCTGAGCAGTTCGGCAGTGACAAGCCTTTCGGCGTGGTTGCGTCAGCGATGGGCGTTGCCGTTGCAACTGTTCGCCAGCGGTTCGCTGCGCGCAAAGGGACGAGGCGTCGGTAGGCAATGGCTGGCGGAAGGGCAATGGACAGCGCCACAAGGGACAGTGACGGGCGCACAAAGGCGACAGCAAGGTCAATGGGGTTTCGGGGCTGAGAAACTGAACGCTTTCGTCGCACCGCAAGGGGCAATCGTTTGGGGGCGTCTGGCGCAATTGACGCCACCGTCCCACGCCGTCTTTGCGTCGTCAGCCCTGCGGCTTTCCGATTGGCAACTTCAGTGGGATGCGAAAGGACAGCAAGTCACCGCATCGGGGACAGTCTTCGTGCCATCCGTGACGGTTTGGCAAGTGCCGTTGCGAGATGTGAAAGGGCAAGTGGAAGTGACCGTCCGAACGGACGGGCAGGGATGGCAACTGCGGGCGCAAAACCTTTCGGGCGAAGGGTTGCAAGGCAAATTGACGGACGGGCAATGGCTGGCTTGGGGCGATAAGACGGGGCAATGGCGAGTGGCAGGCAAAGGGCAAGCGAAAGGGATTTGGCTGTCGGAAATTCAACGACTTCGGTTGCCCATCTCGTTGACCGTTCGGGGCAAATTCACGGGGCGATGGCAAGCGCAAGGTTCACCCGACGAATTGCGCCTTGCCTTCACTGGCGACATCGCCGACGCCTTCGTGACATCCAAAGATTTGACCAGTCGCCAGTCGCCAATCGCCAGTCGCTTCACCTTCTTTGCCCAGCAAGTGCAAGGACTGAACGCAGCGGTCATTGCCATCCGCCAGCGAAACGGTTGGCAAGTCGGCAAGGTGATGGGTGAAGCGACTTTGCGAGGGGTGCAGGTGACGACGAAGGGAGAAGAGTGGCAGGCGGAAAGGTTGGTGGTGCAGGGCGTGGCGGAGCGAAAGGCGGATGATGGCGAATGGCGCTTTGACGGGCGATTGCTGCAGGGACGATGGTTGGGCGGGCAAATCAACGGACAACTGGCGATGGACGGGACGCGCTGGCAAGGGCATGTCAGTTTCACCGCTTTGGACGGCGAACGACTGTGGCGCTTCATTGCGCCTTTTGTTGCGCCTGATAGGCACTCCAACCCGTCGCCAGTCGCTAATCGCCAGTCGCTACCGTTGAAGGGGCGGGTTGGTGGATGGTTGCGGTTTCAACTGGTGCGCCAAAACCCCAGTCGCCAGTCCCCAGTCCCCAGTCCCCAAAGTGTGACCGAAGGATGGCAAGGCGAGTGGGAAGGGGCATTGAGCCTTGCGGATGGGGCGGTGGGCGGATGGGCAGTGAAGTTGGCAGGGGTGCGGGCGCAAGGGCAACTCGTGGCGGAAACGCAGCAAGGTCAGTTGGTGCGTTGGCAAACGCAAGGCGAAGTGGACGGCATCCATGTGCTTTCGCCTGACGGTCAAGCGGTGTTGAGCGGGACTTTCGCTTTGACCAGTCACCCATCGTCCATCGCTTTCCGCTGCCGTTTGCAAGGGCGATGGGGGATGGTGTCGCTGCGTCGGCTTGCCGAACGGTTGGGACTGCCTAAGCCCATGCAGGGCGTCGCCGAAGGGACGGTCAGCATCTACTGGGACGCGGGGCGCGGGACGGGGGACGGGGAATGGGACGCGGGACGCGGGGCGAGGGGCGAGGAAAAGGCGAAAAACCCATCGTCTGTCGCCAGTCAGCCATTGCCTGTCACTCTCCGAGTGGAAGGGACAGCGAAAGTGCCTGCCGTCGTCATCGGCGATGGGGTGCGGTTGACGGAAGTGACGGGCGAATGGGCGTGGCAGCCAAACACCTTGCGATTGCAACGCGTTAAGGCACAAGCGGATGGAGGCACCTTGACCGCAGAGGGGACATTCGGGACGGTCAAGCCTTTCCCACTCACTTTGCGGGTAGAAAGCGACGGGATTTCGTCCAGCGTTTTGCGGGCGGCATTGCGGGAATGGCGCTTGCCGATGGGGGATTTGGAGTGGCGAGGGCGAGTGAGAGGGACGGTTTGGGTGTATCGCGATGAGCGACGCCAACAAGTGACGGGGGCGGTGAAAAGCGAGTCCGTCGTCATCGGCGAAGCGTCGCTGGGTTCAGTCCATGTGGACTTCCGTGCCCAGCGGGATGAACCCGATGGGGCGTGGCAAGTGGCAGGGCAGGGGAGTGCCCAACGGGACGGGATGGTGGCGCAAATTGAGTGGGACGGGACGATGCCCAAGTGGCGGGTAGCGTGGCGGGCGGGCAAAGTGCCATTGGAGGCGGTGCGGGCAATCGTGCGGGCGTTGCCGAAAGTGCCTGAAAGGTGGCAGGAATGGCTTCGGTTGCCAATCACAGGCGAGGTTTGGGCGAAGGGGGAAGGGCAAGGGGAAGGGAGCAAAGTCGTCGCTTGGCGGTCGGAATTTTTTGCGCCACGCCTTTGGGGCGTCGGCGAAGAACCGTTGTCGGTGCAGGGCAACCTTGCCTTTGACGGGACGAAGTGGCTGCTAAGACCCTTGACCATTCGGCAGGAAAGGGCGGAAGTTTCGGGTTGGCTGGCGGTTGGTGAGAAAGAGGCGTTGGAGGGCGAGTGGATTTTTGCGGGGGTTCGGCGGGCAACAGTCATCGGCATCCTGCGTTTGTTGGGCATGAAGGATTTGCCGTCCTTGCCCAACGGGGTGTTGCGAGGGCAATGGCGCTTGGCGGGCACTTTACGCCAACCCGAAGGGACGGGAAGTTTGCAGGCGACGGAAGTGCGTTGGGGAGGCTGGCGGTTGCCTGAATTAGTCATCCGTCGGTTCGTCTTGGACGGTGAACGGGTGCGCATTCAGGAAGGGGATGGGGAAATTCGCTTCAACGGCGAAGCGCCGTCGGCGTCGTTTTGGGGCGAGTGGCAAGTGAAGGACGGCGGGGCGTTGCAGGTGCACCTTGTCTTGCCCCGCATCCCACTCAAAGCGTTGCTGCCACCTGAAGCGGGGGTGCAAGTGGAGGGCGGATGGGTGCAAGGGCGATGGGACTTGACAGGGACGACAGAAAAACCCCGCCTGACAGGTGCATTGGAAGGAGAAGCGTCAGCCATAACCCTTTTCGTGCCCGACGGAGAGAAACCAACCAGTCGCCAGTCGCTATTCGCCAGTCGCTTCCGTTTTCGGGATGTGCGTTGGCGGTTGATTGCAGACGGGGCGACGGTGCGGTTGGTGGAAGCCATCGCCCATCTCAACGGCGGGACGGTGACGGCATCGGGCACTTTGACGGTGCGGGAAGGCGGTTGGCAAAACCCCTTCGCCAACGAGGGCGAAATCACCCTGAACGCCCAAAAGTTGCAAACGAGTTGGAACGGGACGACGGTGGCACTCAAGCAAGGGTCTTGGCGATTGCGGCTGAGTGACCGAACTTTGACGGTGCGCATAGAAGAAGCCATCGGCAACGGATGGAGCGCCAAAGGGCAGGTGCGTTGGGGTGAAAAGGTTTGGCAAGAGGCGCAAAAAAACGCTTGGCAGTGGCTGGCGAAGGGCAATTGGGATGTCGCCCTGCGGTTGGAGCGCTTCCGTTGGCAAGCGGAAGGGGCAGTCGGGCATTTGACGGGAACGCTTCATCTTGTTTCGTCGGCGAACGCCGACGCACCGCTTCTCAGCGGCGACTTGACGGTTTCGGAGGGCACTATCTCTCGGTTGGCGATAGGGCGGGGCGGGACGGGGCGATGGGAGTATCCGCCTGCCTTGCGATTTGCCGTCAACTTGCGGGTTGGCGAAGGATTTTTCCTGCGTAACCCGCAAGCGAGCGTTTTGTTGAGCGGTTCGGCACAGTTGACAGGGACGCTGACGCAACCCCGTCTGGAGGGCGAAATTCAAGGGCGGGCGGGGACTATCCGCTTGCCCGCTTCGGTGCTGACGCTGACGGAGATGTCTTTCCCCTTCACTGCCTTCGTAGACCCGCTGAGTAAAACTTGGCAATGGACGGCTCGGCTGCGGGTGGAAGGGGAGACGCAAATGGACATCCATCGCATCATCTTCCTTGTGGCAGGACCAGTGGACGAACCGTCGCAACGGTTGGGGATTTTGCCGACGGTGACGGTGTTGGCGACTCCGCCCTTGCCTGAACGGACGCTGTTGGAACGGTTGTTTGGGGCGAGTTTGGCACAACTGTCGCAGGTGCTGACCGATTGGCAGCAACTGTTTTCGGGGGCGTTGGTGCAAAGTTTTATGGGCGAATTGTTAGCGCCCGTGACGACGCCGATTGCCGAAGCCTCAAGGCTATCGGAACTGAGCCTTGTTCGGGAGCAGACGACGGGACAACGGTGGCTGCGATTGGGCTTCCCCCTTTCGCCCCGCCTGCATGTCCTTTGGCGGCAGGGCTTATCCGCCACTGACCCTTCAGCGATTGAGGTGCAATACTTTTTGGGCAAACGCACTTCCATCACTTGGGTCAAGCGGGAGCGGGAACGGGCGGAAATCCGCCTGCAAACTTCCATCCGCTTTTGACTTCCATCCCTTCAAAGCGGGTCGGGGACGACGGCAAGTTCAGCGGGGAGGGAAGGATGTCAAGACCTGCAAGATGGCAGGGGAAGCGAGAGGAGGGCGGGGTCGTCAGGCGCAAAAGTAGGTGGCGAAGGGTTGGCAAAAGGCAAGGGAAAGGTAAACGACAAGTAAACGAGAGGCAAAAGGTAGGCAGGACGGAGGCAGTCGGCATTTGCGCCATCGGGTTAAAATAGGTCGTCGGTCATCGCACCATCGGTCATTGTGCCATTGGACATTGCGCCATTGGTCATTGTGCCATTGGTCATTGTGCCATCGGTCATTGCGCCATTGGTCATTGTGCCATTGGGTCATTGGACATTGTGCCATTGGACATTGTGCCATTGGTCATTGCATCATCGGTCAATGTGTGGTGAGGGTTGTGCGCCGAGAAAAGGGACGGTCATCGGAACGATGGTCGGTCGGTGCGCCGACTGTCCACAAACCGCCCTTTGAAGAGGTCGTGGAGCGCCATTATGAGGGCGTGTTCAATTTGGCGCTGCGGCTTTTCGGGGGCGATCGGGAAGAGGCGTTGGACTTGACGCAGGAAGTTTTCCTGCACGCCTTCCAAGCCTACGACCGCTTTCGGGGCGAGTCGCAAGTGTTCACTTGGCTCTATCGCATCACCGTCAACCTTTGGAAAAACCGTATCAAGCAGTTGCAGCGGGAGCGGGAGCACCGTTGGGAGGTGCTGCCTGAGGACATTGAGGAAGAGGATGAGGAAACTGAACCCTTTGAGTGGGAGGACACCCGCCTCTCGCCTGAACGGCTGTTGGAGCAAAAGGAGTTGGCAGAAGCCATCCAAAAAGCCATTGACGAGTTGCCCGAAGAGCAACGGGTGGCGTTGGTGCTTTGTGACCTTGAAGGGCTCAGTTACAAGGAGATCGCCCAAATCTTGGGTTGCTCGGTGGAGGCGGTCAAATCTCGCCTTTTTCGGGCGAGGTCTACTTTGCGGAAAAAATTGCGCCCTTTTTTGGAGCGGTGACAAAGGCAAAGCGTCTTCGGTCTAACCTGATGGACAAGGGCGCAACGCCAAACCTTTGGAGGTCGGAAAGGAATGGTCCGTTGGCTTGGGCTATTACTTGTCAGCCTGCTTTTTCTCCCTTCGTTGGGGGCACAGGAGTTGGAAGGGCGGGAAGTCGCCGAGGTGCGCATTGAAGGCAATCAAAATGTGCCCGCCGAATCCATCTTGTTGGTCATGGACACCAAGCCTGGTCGCCCCTTCTCGGCGGAGCGGTTGAGGCAAGACCTTCAAGCCATCTACGACATGGGCTTTTTTGCCAAAGCCCCCGTCGTCCTGCCGATGCTGACGCCCGAAGGGCGCATCATCGTCGTCGTTCGGGTCTTTGAAAACCCCGTCGTCAAAGCCATCGTCTTTGAGGGCAACACCGCCATCCCGTCGGAGAAGTTGCAAGCCTTGATGCGCACGGAGGTCGGGAAAATCCTGAACACCCGCACCCTCCAACGGGATTTGGATCGCTTGGAAGAGTTTTACCAAGACAGCGGTTTCTTCGCCCAAATCGGCGTCCCCGACATCCGCCCCGATGGCACTATCGTCATCCCCGTCTTGGAAGCGAGGGTCATCAGCGTCAAGGTGGATTTGGGCAACAAGCCCAAGACGAAGGAAAAAACCGTCTGGCGGGAAATCAACCTTCGCCCAGGGCAACTCTTCACCCGCCGAACTATTGAAGAAGACCGACGGCGACTTTTTTTGCTGGACATCTTTGAGGATGTCAATGTGGACATCAAGCCTACCGACGACCCCACGACAGGCAACCCTGGCGTGGAAGTGACTTATCGGTTGAAAGAGAAGCGGACAGGCTTGGCGAATGCGGGCTTGGGTTACAGTTCCCGCAACGAAATCGTTGGCATGGTGGCTGTTCAGGACACCAACTTTCGTGGGACGGCGCAACACTTGCGCCTGATGGTGGAGTTCTTTGACCGTAAGGGCTTTGACTTTTACTACTACCGCCCTTGGGTGGACAGCAAGCGGACAGGCATCGCCATCAACCTCTTTGACCGAAGTTTCTTCCGAGAACCGACGACGGCTGTCGCCCTGACGGGAGGGGGGACGCTGGACGAAAATGTCCTGTTCTCCGAGGAGCGGCGAGGACTGCGGTTGAGTGCCCGAAGACCAAAAGGCGATTACTTCTGGCAGGAAGTCAAGATGCGCCTTGAACGAGTCCGCTTCGCCCAACACCAACTCATCAATGGGCAAATCGTGCAAGGACCGACTTCTGATCAGGGTTGGGTTTCGGGCATCGCTTACAGCCGCCTTTGGGACACCCGCGATTTCCCCTTTGACCCGTCCAGCGGGACTTACTTTGAGGGCGAATTGGAACTGGCGCCGAAATTGCTGGGCGGGGCGCGCACCTTCGCCAAACTGACTTTGGATTGGCGCCGCTATGTCCCAAAGGGCAAGACGACCGTCTTTGCCACCCGCTTGCTTTTGGGCACTTCCTTCGGCGCTACGCCTGTCTTTGAAAACTTTTTCGTCGGCGGGGCGGAAACCCTGAGAGGTTACACCATTGACAGGTTCGTCGGCAGAAACATGGTCGTTTTCAACGCCGAACTGCGGCGAAGGTTTCGCAAAGAACTACAGGGAGTGCTTTTCTTGGACATCGGCGATGCCTTCGGCGGACCTAATTCGCTGGATTTGCGAGCGCCTGTCCCTACCCGCCGAAGCACGCCCCGCTTGAGGGTCGGCTACGGGTTTGGCGTCCGTTTCATCACGCCGTTCGGACCGTTGCGCTTTGACTTCGGCTTTGGTGAAGAAGGAAGCCGAACCCATTTCAGCGTGGGCGCTGCCTTCTAACCAATCGCCATTAAAAGTCGCTGCCATCTCATTGGAGCATTGGTCATTGCGTCATTGGACATTGGCGTCATTGGTCATTGCGTCATTGGACATTGCGCCATTGGTCATTGGGGCATTGGACATTGTGCCATTGAACATTGGGGCATCGGACATTGTGCCATCGGACATTGCAAGGAGGGATGGTCATGCGTCGGCATTGGTTTCCCATCGTTTGCTTGATTGCTTTCGTCTTGGCTGTCACGGCGTGGCGGGCGATGACTTTCGCCCCTGCCCCGCAGCCCGTGACTTTGGGCTTGGTGGACATGCAAAAACTCCTTGACGGCTACAAAGCGTTGCAGGAAGATGACGCCCGCTTCCGCCAGACCGCCCAACGCCGTCAGCAGATGTTGGACGCCCGCGAGTTGCTGGAGCCAAAGGAGTGGGACGAACTGGATGCTTTGGAGCGGAAGGAAATGGACGGGAAACTGACCGATGCCGAACGCAAGCGCTTGGAAGAGTTGCGCAAATTGACCGACAACCGGCGCGCCGAAATTGACCGCCTGCGCCTGAAAGGGCAACTCTCCGACGAAGAACGCAAGCGCTTGGAATACCTGCAAAACTTGCAACGCACCAACCAAGCCAAACTGAAGGAACTGTTTGACAAGTTTCGGGCAGAATTGGACGAAATCAACCTGCGCATCACTCAGATGCATCGGCAACGCATCCGCGATGCCGCCAAGCAGGTCGCCCAGCAACTCAACTTGAAACTCGTCCTCGTCAGCGATGAAGACGCTGTGCTTTACGCCGAACCGACTTTGGACATCACCGAGCAAGTCTTGGCAATCCTTAACAGCGGCAAATAATTGCCCATCCCACCCTTGGTCATTGCCTCATTGGTCATTGTGCCATTGGTCATTGGCGTCATTGGTCATTGCGCCATTGGTCATTGCGCCATTGGTCATTGGACATTTTGCCATTGGTCATTGACAGGATGGCGAGGTGAGGGCGATGCGTTGGCGATGGATGGCTTTGGCAGGGTTGTTCATCACTTTGGTGCTTCTCGGAAGCCAACGGGTCACCTCCGACACCAGCGGCTTAAAAGTCGGCATCGTGGACATCCCCCGCTTAGGGCGGGAAGCGTCCTTCGCTGATTTGCGCCGCAGTTACGACGAGCAACGGCGCGCCTACGCCGAGTTGGTCAACTTGCGCCAAAACTATTTGATGCTGACGGGCTTGGAATGGGCGGATTTGCGTCGGTTGCTCAGCAAACCCCAACGCTCCCGTCAGGAAGAAGAGCGCTTGCAACAGTTGCGTCGGATAGAATTGGAGCGAGAAGCGGAGTTGCAACGCCTCCAACAAACCCCGCCGTCTCAACTGTCGGCGGCTGAACGGGCGCGGCTGGAAGAGTTGACCCGCCTTTGGAAGGAAGGGCGAGACGACGCTAACCGCTTGCAAGAGATGATGGAAGATGAGTTGCGTCGGGTGGAAGCGGAACTCAGTAAGGCGGTGGACGAGCGCGTCCGTCAAGCCATCAACGCTGTCGCCACCAAACAAAGCCTTGACCTCGTTTTAGACCGAAGCGCCATCTATTTCGTGCGGGGGCAACTGGTGGACATCACCGATGCTGTCCTGACGGAACTGAACGCCGCGCCGTCGGAGAAAGAAGGCGATAAGGGCGAGAAAACAGGAGGGCGAACTTCCCAGTGACGGGACGAGGGACGCAAGACGAGGGACGGAACGGCGGAACATTTTCTCCTATCCCTATTCGCAACTCGCCATTCGCCCCTCGCTGCCTCTGGATTTTGGGGCTGATGGCGATTGCCCTGAGCCCTTTAGCGGCGCAATCCAAAGTCTTCGTGGACATAGACCGCTTGCTTGCTGCCGTGCCCTCTCCCTCGCCCTTCGCTGTTCGCCAATCACTGCCGTCTTTAGAAATCGGCGGATGGGCGATGACTTTGCAACCTACGCCCTTCCTCGCACCAGCGGAGAAATTGTCCGACATCGCCCGATGGCAACGGGAGTGGGAAGCGTCTTTGGGGCAAGAATATCGCCTCGCAGCGACCCCACCCCAACTTCCCTTCGCCTTGCGCCTTGCCGTTCCCTTCCCTTCGCCAGCGACGGAAAGTCTTTCGTTCCTTGCGGAGCGTTACCAAGAGCAAGCCTTTGAATGGGCACGCATCAACTTGCGCTTAACTTTTGCCGACCGCCTTTCGCCCGCCGAGCGGATGAAGTTGCAGCAGCGATTGAAGGAGTTGGACGCGCTATGGCATCCGCCCCCATCCCCTTCACCCCCGCCCTTGCCTTTGCCCGAATTGCCTTCGCCCCCGCCGCTCCCTTCGCCCTTGACCGATGCCGACCAAATCGCCACCTTGATAGCACCGCCGTCCATGACGCCGATGACGACGACGGTTTCGTTGAGCGAGCAGGTGACTGTTGGACTTCCGACGAGCCGAGTTTGGCGTGGGGCGGAAGGATTACGCTGGGCTTCCCTTCGGGCGCTCGCCCAAGCCTTCGCCCGCGCTTACGGCAAACAGCGGGGTTGGCAAGTCACTTTTGAGCCATCCCCATCCGCCCTTGACAAAACGAGTGAAGTGCTGACGGCGTGGCGACAATGGTGGGCATCGGAAAGCCCATGACGAACCTTGTGGGACGGCACAGCGATTAGCAACCCGCCGATGGCAAAGAGGTGAGCCACTTTGGGCGTCCCCTTGCAAAAACCTTTGCCGTTAAGCCTTCTGGCGGAGTGGGTCGGCGGAAAAGTCGTCGGCGATGGACAAACGCTCATCACGGGCGTCAGCGAAGTGGAGCAGGCGAGGGAAGGCGATTTGGTCTTCGCTTGGACGAAAACTTTCGCCGAACAAGCCTTTGCCAGCGCGGCGTCCGCCGTCGTCACCAGCCCAAGTTTTCAGCGGGCGGAGAAGCCTTGTTTGCTCGTTGACAATCCCCGCTTGGCGATGGCGTTGCTTTTGGAGCGCCTTTTCCCTGCCCCCGCTTTTCCCGCTTTCATCAGCCCCAAAGCGAGCATCGCCGAAGGTGTTCAGTTGGGCGAAGGGGTGTTCGTCGGCGATTTCGCCGTCATCGGCGAAGGAAGTATCATCGGCGACGGCACGGTCATTTTCCCTCACGCTTACATCGGTCGGAATGTGGTCGTCGGGATGCACTGTCGCATCCATCCCTTTGCCGTTTTGCACGATGGCGTTTTTGTGGGCAATCGCGTCATCATCCATGCGGGTGCTGTCATCGGGCGGGAAGGGTTTGGGTTCGTTTGGGACGGCGAGCGCCATCGGCGCATCCCGCAAATCGGCACGGTCGTTTTGGAAGACGAAGTGGAAGTCGGGGCGCACGCTTGCATTGATCGGGCGACTTTGGGCGAGACGCGCATCGGGCGGGGGACGAAGATTGACAACTTAGTGCAAATCGCCCATAACTGTCGTTTAGGCGCCCATTGCCTTCTGGCGGGGCAAGTCGGGTTGGCAGGGGGCGTCCAAGTGGGCAATGGAGTGCTGATGGGCGGGCAAGTCGGTGTCGCTGACCATCGGCACATCGGCGATGAAGTGCGCCTTGCCGCCAAAACGGGACTGATGGGCGACGCCCCGCCCAAGAGCCAGTGGGGCGGCTATCCCGCTCGCCCGCATTCCCAATGGCTGCGCATAGAAGCGGCGCTTTCGGAATTGCCCGATGCCTTGCGCCTATTGCGGCAATTGGCGCAGCGGGTGGAAGCGTTGGAGGGACGGGGCGAGGGGCGAGGGACGAGGGACGGGGGAGGAGCGTCCCGAAATTTGCCCGAAGGTGATTGCCGATGAAAAGCGAGTTGGGCGAAACTGTCATCATCGTCGGTGGCGGATTGGCAGGTTGCGAGGCGGCGTGGCAAGCCGCCAACTTGGGTGTGCCCGTCGTTTTGTTTGAGATGCGCCCGCAGGTGATGACGCCTGCCCACAAAACCGACAAATTGGCGGAACTCGTCTGTAGCAACAGCCTGCGCAGCGACTTGATTGACAAGCCCGCAGGCTTACTCAAGGAAGAAATGCGCAGGCTCAACTCTCTTATCATCCGCTGCGCCGACCAAGCGGCGCTGCCCGGTGGCGGGGCGTTGACCGTTGACCGAGAAAAATTTGCGGCGCTGGTCACCGAGGCAATCCAGCAGCATCCGCTCATCACTGTCGTTCGGGAAGCCGTCACGAAAATCCCTGAAGTCGGTCCCGTCATCATCGCCACGGGTCCACTGACGCACGACGCCCTTGCCGAAGAAATCCGCCAACTCATTGGCGCTGACTTCCTTTACTTTTACGACGCCGTTTCGCCCATCGTGGACGCCGAGACGATTGACTACGACAAATGCTTTTGGGGCTCCCGCTATCACGATGAACCCGCCTACTTGAACTGCCCGATGAACGAGGACGAGTATCGGCGCTTTTGGGAGGCGTTGGTCAACGCCGAACGGCACGAACCCCACGACTTTGAGAAGGCGATTTTCTTTGAGGGCTGCCTGCCCATTGAGGAGATGGCGCGGCGAGGTTATTTGACCCTCGCTTACGGACCGTTGCGCCCGACAGGTTTGATTGACCCCCGCACGGGTCAGCGCCCCTTCGCTGTCGTCCAACTGCGTCCCGAAAATGCCGAGATGACGATGTTCAACATGGTCGGCTTCCAGACGACCCTCAAGTGGGGCGAACAACAACGCGTCTTTCGGCTCATCCCTGGCTTGGAGCGGGCGGAGTTTTTGCGCTACGGCTACATCCATCGCAACACTTACCTGAACGCCCCCATCGCCCTGCGCCCAACTTACCAGTTCAAAGGGCGCAACGATTTGTTCTTTGCGGGGCAATTGACGGGCGTGGAGGGCTACATTGAGTCGGCGGCGGCAGGCTTGGTGGCGGGGCTCAACGCGGCACGCCTGTTGCGGGGTGAACCCCTTTTGGTCTTCCCCCGCGAAACCGCCATCGGCGCTTTGGCGCACTACATCACGACGGCTGACCCCAAACATTTCGCCCCGATGAACATCAACTTCGGGTTGCTGCCACCTTTGGAGCGCAAGGTGCGCAAAGAATTGCGTCATCGGCTGATGGTCGCCTGCGCCTTGACTGCGTTGGACGAGTTCATCGCCCAACACGGTCTAAGGCGCGGACAAGGCAAATACGAGGGCTGGGAACGAGAGGGGCAGTTAGCCGTTGAAAAGTTGAGGCGGTGATGCCGTTGCATCCCATCTTGTTTCGGCTCGGTCCGATTCCCATCCGCAGTTACGGCGTGATGGTGGCGTTGGGAGTGATTGCAGGGCTGTGGTGGGCAAGGGGCGAGTTTCAACGCCGCAAGTTGAGCAACGATTTGCTTTACGATGTCGCCCTCGCCGCTATCGCGTTGGGCGTCGTCGGGGCACGGTTGCTCTATGTCGCTTTGAATTGGTCGGTCTACCGAACGAACCTGCCCGCCATCGCCATGATTTGGGCAGATGGTGGGTTGTCCTTTCACGGTGCCGCTTTGGGTGGGGCGATAGGCGTTTGGTGGGTTTGTCGGCGCTATAGCGTTGCTTTTGCCAAAGTGGCAGACGCATTAGCGCCCAGTTTGACGCTGGGGCACATCTTTGGGCGCATCGGTTGCTTCCTGAACGGTTGTTGCTACGGCGTCCCGACGACTTTGCCCATCGGCGTCACCTTCCACAATCCCGTCTTGGGCGTTGACACCTTGCCCAGCCATCCCGCCCAACTTTACGAGGCGGCGGGATTGGCGTTGCTCTTTGCGTGGCTTGTCCGTTACCGAACCCGCACACCTTACGAGGGTGCTGTCTTGGCGATGTGGCTGATGGGTTATTCGCTTTTGCGCTTTCTCGTGGAATTCGTGCGGGCAGGGGCGACGGCGAAAGTCGTCAACGGGCTGACGGAAGCGCAGTGGCTGTCCTTGATGCTGTTTTGCCTGACGCTGGCTTATCATCGCTGGCGGGTTCAGTCGGCGTGACGCCGCCACAGTTGCAGCAACGCTGCCGCCAGCAAATAACACGCTGCCCCCAAAATCACGGCGCGGCTGTAACCCATCAACTTGCCGAACATGACGGCGCTGACCGAACCGACGACGGACATCACCCCGTTGACGCCCCAAAGGTAAGGCACGCTCACCTTTTGCCCTTGCGCCCAACGCATCGCCAACGGAAAAGGCATGCCCATCGGAACGCCGACGCTAAAACCCAGCAAAAAGAGGGCTGCGCCCCGCATCGGCAAAGGCAACCCGTGAAGGGCTTGGACGAGCGGACCGATGAGCCAACCGAGCAAGGAAGTTAAGGCGGCGACGACGATGACCGCTATTTGGGCGCGCTCAGTGATTTGCTCGTCAGGCACGCTTTGACTGAGCCAACTGCCCATCGCCCCACCCAAAAGCAAGGCGCAAACGAAAAGGGCGACGGTGTGGGTCGGGCTGCCCAAAAGCAAAATGGAGCGCTGCAACAAGCCGATTTCCACGAGCATGAACCCGACACCCAACAAGGCGACAAATCCCGTCAGCACCCAAATGGGACGCGGGACGGGGGACGAGGGACGAAGGGCGTCGGCGCCAGACCGTCGTTGCCATCCCACCAGCATCGCCAAAGCGATGACCAAAGCGGCGGCGAAGGCAGCAAATTGCCACAGCAATGGCGGCACCGTCGGCGATAAGTCCACGAAGAAAGGCGCATCGTCGGTGACGGGACGGACATCCACGCCATGCCGCCAACGGATGTCAGCAACCACATCAGCGGCAGAAAATTCGCCCCGCAATACCGATGCCATCGGCTCTTCCGCCCCGACGAACGGCACCGCCATCGGCAGCACCCGCCATCGCTTCGTGACGGTTTGCAAGAGCAAAGCGTCGCGTTGGCTGAAGGGCGTTCGCGCCATGACGACGAGGTTGCGGTAGGGCGTGAAGCGCCATAGGTCGGGCGACAATTGCCACCAAGCCAAATGGTGAGCGGCGTCGGCGGGCGATTTCCCCGTTTCTTCCTGCACGACTTCCAAGCAAGTCAGCCACCAACGCATCGCCAGAAAGGGTTCTTGGGTGATGAGGGCAACCATCCCTTGACGGCTCAAGCGGCGCCAATAATCGCGGCAGGCATCCTTCGTGTGGACGAAACTTTCCACCAGCGCCAAACCTGCCCGTCCCATTGTCGCCGTCTGCGTCAATGCCATGACGATCAAGTCGTAACGGCGGTTTGTCTGGCGGACGAAGGCGCGGGCTTCGGCGATGCGGAAATGGACGCCCCGCCGCTCATAGATGCGCCCGTTGAAATCGCGGAAGCGGTCGGCAAACACCTTCATCGCAGGGTTGACATCTACGGCGTCCACCCGCTGAGCGCCTGCCAGCAAGGCGCAGATAACATCCACGCCACCACCCGAACCGAGCGCCAAAACAGCACCGAGGCGTCGGGGCGGTTCGCCCTTTTGAGGGGGCATGGTCAAGAGGGCGTAAGGGACGCCCATCAGCGTCCCCATCAGCCAAGCGCCCTCTTTCAAGTCGCCTCCCTTCAACCGCACCATCAACGCGGGCACTTCGCCATCGGTGTAAAGGTGTAACAAATCGGGTTCGCCTTTGTCCTGCACGACATCGGTGCGGCAGAAAGCGTTCCACAAGGTGGCGACGATGCGCGATTGCCCTGTCGCCAACTCTTGCAGCATCGGTTTGGCAATTTGCGGGTCGGCACGGCGCAACGGCGGTAAGTCCAGATAGCGCCCCGTTCGGTTGGCGATGGCGAAGGCAAAAGTGAGGAGGCTGAGGGCGATGGCGATGGGTGACCAACGCGGGGCGACGAGGAAAGCAGCGGTCAGGAAAGCGAGGGCACTGAGGGCGATGACGGCATTCAACCCGCCAAAAGCGTTCAGCAAAAAGATGACGCCGACGGCAGCCGTCGCTGCCCCCGCTAAGTCGGCGGCGTAAAGACGCCCACTCACTTCCGCAAAAGAGCCAAAGAGGGTCGCCAACAAGACACCCAAGCAAAGGAACGGCACGAGGGTGACGACACCCGCCAACCAAAAAGCGTTGGGATTGGTCGGCAGCACGACAGCAAGGAGCACCCAGAGCGCCAGAAGCGTCGTGAGCGGGAAGGCGAAAGCGAACAGCGTCCAGCGGCGGGCGGTAACCGAACAGAGGGAAAGGGCATGAGCAAGGTAACTGCCCAAACCCAACCCGCACAGCGCCAAAGCGATAGCAAAGAAGGCGAAATGGTATCGGAGCACGACGGCAAAAACGCGTGTCAACGCCACCTCCAATGCCAACCCACAAAAGGACAAAGCAAAGACGGCGACGAGGGCACGGCGAAACTCTAAAGCCATCCCGCATCCCCCTTCGCTTCAAATGATGCGCCCATATCAACACCCCCCCACAATGTTGGCGACGGCAAGCGAAGTGTGACGATGGCAGCGCGCTTGTCGCTTGCAACCGATGGTCGGCAGGGCTGTAAAGGCAAATGGCAGCGATGTCGGCAACGGAAGGAGGAGACGAACATGTCCGCACCACGCTTTTGGAGCGTCCGCCTGATCGGCGGGTTGATGTTGCTGACGGCACTTTGGCATCTTTGGTTGGGTCTGTTCGGGTTGGCGGCTTACGCCATCACCACTCCTTTCGCCCCGACGACCAATGACACCATCTTGCCAACGATGGGTGGCTTGCTTTTGACGCTGTTTGTCGCCAACTGGTTGACAGGTTGGGGGCTTTGGGCGGGGCGAGAAAGTGCCCGCAAGGCAGCCATTGCGTTGCACCTTTGGGGTTTGGTCACCGCCTTCGTTTTTGCGGCGCTTAACAACGCCGTCCCTTGGCGGCTTCTTCAGATGAGTGTCGCCCTTTGGGCGCTCTGGGTGCTGACACGCCCTGCGGTGCGGGCGACTTTCCAAGCAAATGACCACCAACCCATCGGTCAAACGCTCCTTTGCGGGTTCGCCGCTTTGATGGTGGCGTTAGGTTGTGGGTTGGCAGTCGGCGGGATGGCAGGGCGATGGCAGTCGCGCCCCGAAACGAAAAGTTGCCGCTGGCTTCAAATTCGCTGGCACACCGACTTTGCGGCGGCGCAAGCGGAAGCCATCCGCACGGGCAAACCCATCTTGCTCGCTTTGATAGCGGGAGGCAAGCCGCAAGAGCCTTGCTGAGCGGGCGGGACAGTTTTGCGAGAGCGGTCGCTCTCGGATGCCCGCGTCATCGCCTTAGTGCGGCAGCACTTCGTGCCTGTTTGGGTGAATGTCACAGAGCAGCCTGTTCCCGATGTGCCTGCGTTGGCGTCGGTGCGGCGGGAATGGGAACGGATGCAGCGTGACCCCGTGACGCTCTGGCTTTTCCGCACCTTCCAACAACGCACCTTCGTCCTTTCGCCCGACGGCAAAAGGGCGCTGCATCCCAAAGGTTGGAAGAGCAGCGACGAGCCCGACCAGTTTGTGGCGATGCTGCAAAGCGCTTTGGAAAGGTGGCGGAAAATGGCAAAGCAACGCCACCCGACCCGTCAAGTTTTGCCCGTCACTTTCCGCAAGTAAGCCAATTCCTTTCGGCGCATCCGTCGGTGATTTTCGGGCGTGGTGTCGTCGTAGCCGAGCAAATGCAAAGTGCCGTGAATGACCAAGCGGAGTAACTCGCGTTCCAAAGGTTGGCGGTAGCGGCGGGCGTTGCGCTCGGCGGTCTCCACGCTGATGACGATTTCGCCCAGCAAGTGCTTGCCGTCGGGCGTTGGGGCGTTCAGTGGGAAACTGAGGACATCGGTCGGATAGTCGTGCCCCAAAAACTGGCGGTTGAGGGCGTGGATGGTGGCGTCATCGCACAAGACGAGGCTGACCTGCACGGGCTCTTCAAGCCCTTCGCCCCGCAGGGTCACTTGAACGGCGTGGCGAATTTTACGAGCCAGTTTGTTTTGCCATCGGCGGGGCAGGGGCGGCAGGATGGTCAGCGTGGTGGTTGGTCGGTTCGGCATGGCGGGTTGTCGCCACCTTCGGATACTCAATGCGATGGTGGTAGATGCTCTTGAGGGTGTCAATGAGGGCGCGTTGGATTTCCTGAATTTCGCGCAAGGTCAAGGGGGCGTCATCCAGTTGACCGTCAGCGATTTTGGCGCTGACGACTTCGTGGACGACCCGCTCAATCTGTTCGGGGGTCGGGTCGCTGAGGGCTTTGACGGCGGCTTCCACGCTGTCGGCGAGCATGATGATGGCGCTCTCCTTGCTGCGGGGTTTGGGACCGCCGTAGCGGTAATCGGCTTCGTTAATGAGTTCGCCCCGTTCCCTTGCTTTCGTCAAGAAGTAGGTCATGGCAGAAGTGCCGTGATGTTCTTTGATGATGTCCACGATGGGTTGGGGCAAGCGATGCTGCTTCGCCAACTCTTCGCCCTGCTGGACATGGAGCGCCAAAACTTTCGCCGACATCTGAGGGCTTAATCGGTCGTGGGGGTTAAGGCTGCCTGGCGGTAAATTCTCCACGAAGTAGGCGGGACGAGAAAGTTTGCCGATGTCGTGGTAAAGCCCGCCGACCCAAGCGAGCAAATCGTTGGCGCCGATGCGTTTGGCGGCTTCCTGAGCGAGGCGGGCGACCATCAGCGAACTTTGGTAAGTGCCTGGCGCTTTCTCCGCCAACTCCCGCAACAAGGGGGCGTGGGGGCTTGCCAACTCCATCAAGGTGAAGACGGTCGTGACGCCGAAGGGGCGCTCCAAAACGCTCACCGCTAACAATGTCAAGGCAGGGGGCATCGCCCCTGCCAACACCGACCACAAAAACAATCGTTGCAGTTCGCCCCAACCCATCAACAGGGTTTCTCCCGTGAGGGTGCCGACGAGGATTTGCAACCCCATCGTCCCGACGGTGAGCAAAAGTCCGACTTTCGCCAATTGCTCACGGGTGCGGGCTTTCTCGGTGAGGAAGGTGGCAGCGACCCCGACCGTCACCGTCACAAAGAAAGGGCGGAAAGCCGTGATCGGCAAAGTTTGCCAGTTGGTCGTCACGCCCAAAGTGACCGCTAAGGCGAAGACACCCGACGCAAACAGGCTGAAGAAGGGACTGACCAACACCGCTGTCATCATCGCTGCCGTCGCCACGATGGGGAAGGCAACTTCTGCACCGACCCAACCCGTCAGCAACCGTGTCCCCATCAGGCTCGGCAGCCAAATCAAAGCCAGCAACGCCAGCAACCGATCATCCCGAAAAACCGATGGGAGTGCCATCTGCAAAAAGGCAGCGATGCCCGCCGTCAGCAACAGCGCCAGAAGGAGCGTGCCCAAGAAGGCGGGAAAGTTATAGCCGAGGGCTCGCAGTTTTTCCAAGTGGGCTGCCGTCACGACTTCGCCCCGTCGGGCGATCAGTTCGCCCGATTGAATAGTGCGCCAGACAGGCGAGACAGATGCCCGTGCCCGTTCCCGCAACCGTTCGGTGGTGAAAGGGTCAAAGAGCATGTTGGGTTGGAGGGCAACTTCCGCCAATCGCATCAAAGCCCATCGCAAGTCAGCCGTCAAGGGCAATTGCGTTAGGTTCGCCCGCACCCGCTCCAAAGCCCCATTGCGGTCTTCCGCCGTCGGCTTGATGCCCCGCTGCCACTCCGCATGGAGTAACCGAAGGAGGCTCTCGCGCATTAGTGTCAGGGTGGCAGGGGAAGTTTGCAACAAAGTGGCGAACACTTGGTCGGGAAGGGCTAACCCAAACCGCTGACGCAACTGGCGGACTTTCTCGGCAAGGGGTTGGGGGTGAAGGCGCAATTCCCGAACGCTTTCAAACAAGTCATTGAGCACCGCCGTCCAATGGGCACGCACGGACGGGTCAATGCGATATTGGCGGGGGACGGCGGACGCCACCTCCTGCCGTCGCCGTTGCGTCTCCACCTCCGACTGATAACGCACCGTCCGAAAGGCACGAATTTCGTAGGGAAACAAGTCCCCCTCCCGAAAGGCTAACGGCGCCAGCAAGGGAGGGGGCGTCATCACGGCGACCAAAATGAACACAGTCAAGACGAACAAACCCAGTCGGGAAGCGGAGAGGAAAGGCGGTAAGCCTTTGACAGTCCCCAAAAGCCAACCCCAAAAGCGTCGGGGATGGGTTCGTTCTTTTCGCCATCGCCGTTGGGTCGGTTCGCTACCGCTCATCACCCTCACCCCGTTGGTTCCCCTCAGGCGGTTCATCGGTGGAAAGGGTTCGCCGTTCCCATTCCTCATAGGCTTGGATGATGCGCTGGACTAAAGGATGGCGGACGACATCTTGCTCGGTCAGGTAAACGAAGGCGATGCCGTCCACGCCCTTGAGGATGCGTTGCACTTCCACCAAACCCGATGGGACGCCTTTGGGCAAGTCAATTTGGGTGATGTCACCCGTGACGACGACCTTCGCATTGAAGCCCATGCGCGTCAAAAACATTTTCATCTGCAACGGTGTCGTGTTCTGCGCCTCGTCCAAGACGATGAAAGCGTCGTTGAAAGTCCGACCCCGCATGTAGGCGAGGGGGATGACCTCAATCGTCCGCCGCTCAATGAGTCGCTGCGCCTTGTCATAGTCCAGCAACTCGTAAAGGGCGTCGTAAAGGGGGCGCATGTAGGGGTCAACCTTCTCGTAAATGTCGCCGGGCAAAAAGCCCAAGCGTTCGCCCGCTTCCACCGCTGGGCGCGCCAAGATGATGCGCGCCACTTGCCGTTGCTTCAGCGCCGCCACCGCCATCGCCACCGCCAAAAAAGTTTTGCCCGTGCCCGCCGGTCCGATGGCGAAAACCAAATCATGCGTCTTCATCGCTTCCACATAGCGCGCCTGTCCCAAAGTTTTGGGCGTTATCCGTTTGCCTCGCTCCGTTAGGACAATCGCTTCGGTGAACAAATCTTCCGCCTCGGCAATTTGTCCCTTTCTGGCTAAGGAAAGCAGGTAACGGACATCGGTGGCGGAAAGAACGCCGCCTTTTTCGGCGACGGCAATCATTTGTCGGAGCACTTCGGCTGCCCACTGCGCCTGCGGTTCGGGTCCGTGCACTTCCAACCCACCTTCTTTGGCAATGAGCCGCACGCCCAACTCCCGTTGCAAAAGGCGCAACAATTCGTCACGCACGCCCAAAACCCGATGCAACAGCGTGGCGTTGGCAATCGGCACGGCGATGGAAAGGTGTTGCTGTTCTGCGGGATTCACTGGCTTTCCGCTCACCTCCGAGTCCGTCGTCGCTTCGGCGGTGTTGGCTTCGGTTCTTCTTCCGCCTCTCCCAAAAGAACCCGCAAGTCAATCGTCAAGTCGGGAAACAACTTGGGTCGGAAAACCTCGCCGGGCAAAACCACTTGCGTCAGCAAGTAGCCATCGGGCGTCCACTGATACTCCTCAATCACCCGTCGCTCCAAGTCAATCAGCCAATACCAAGGCACGCCGTAGGTGTGGTAAAGGCGCTTTTTGATGCCCATGTCCCGCAACGCCGTCGTCGGCGACAACACTTCCACGACCAAATCGGGCGGTCCGTAAACGCGCCCTTCCCGAAGGCGGTCTAAGTGCTCCGCCAGCAACACCACGATGTCGGGCGCCAGCACCACCCCCGCCACCTCGTCCAAAACGACCAGCACATCGGTGTTCACTCGCCCCAAGCGACGGGAACGGACAAATTGCCAAAGGATAAAGGCTATGGCGAGGACGCCTTCGTTGTGATCCCAAAGCGGTCTTGTCATTTCCACCAACTCCCCAAACTCCAACTCATACTTGACGGGCGACGAGTCATCCTCAGGGAGGGCTAAGAACTCGGCGACGGTCATCTTGGGGCGGGTGAGGGGTTGGATTGCCATTGTCCTCACTCCTTCAGGCTTGCGCCTTCCAGCAACTGGCGGACGAGTTCGTTGACCTCGCGCCCATCGGCGCGCCCCCGCACCTTCGGCATCAACGCCGCCATCACCTTCCCCATGTCCCGCACCGACAACGCCCCCACTTCTCGGATGGTCTCCCGAACGAGGGCTTCCAACTCGGCGCGGGAAAGGGGTTGGGGCAGGTAAGTTTCCAAGATTGCCAACTCCGCCTGCTCCCGTTCCGCTAAGTCCGCCCGTCCGCCCTGCTGGAAGGCTTCAATGGACTCGCGGCGTTTGCGGATTTCCGATTGAATGACGCCCAAGATTTCGTCGTCCGTCAGCGCCCGTTGGCGGTCTATCTCGGCGTTGTGGATTGCCGACCGCAACAGGCGCAGGACGGACACTTTCACGGCGTCCCGTTCCTTCATTGCCGTTTTGTAGTCGGCATCAATGCGCTCTTTCAGGCTCATCGGTCAGCCCCCTCGGATAGCGCCGTTGCGATTATAGCACGCTCCCCGTGCCAAAATGGCGGGGCGGAGGTGGCACAGTATGGCAATTCGCTTTGCCCTCTGCAACGAGGTCTTTCAAGGTTGGCGGGTGGACGATGCCCTCGCCTTCATCCGCGAGGTGGGCTACGACGGCGTGGAGATTGCCCCCTTCACCCTCGCCGAAAGTGCCGACCAAGTTTCCCCCGAAGAGCGCCGTCGCTTGCGCCAACTGGCGGAGCGGTTGGGCTTGGAAATCGTCGGGCTGCATTGGCTGCTCGTCTCCCCGCCAGGTTTGCACCTGACGACGCCCGATGATGCCGTCCGCCAGCGGACGCAGGATTATTTCCGCCACCTGCTGCACCTTTGCGCCGACTTGGGCGGGCGCATCATGGTCGTCGGTTCGCCCAAGCAACGCGCCCTCGTCAAAGGCGACACCTACGAGGCGGCATGGGAGCGAGCGAAACGGTTCTTCGCCGACTTGCTCCCCCTTGCCGAACGGTTGGGCATCACCCTTTGCATAGAAGCCTTGCCTAACGAGACCGACTTCATCCCGACTTTGGATGAAGCCCTTCGCTTCGTCCGCGAGGTCAATCACCCCAACTTGCAAACGATGGTGGATGTCAAAAGCGCCATCGCCGAGGGATTGCCATTGGACGAAGCCGTTCGCAAAGTTGCCCTTCATTTGCACCATGTCCACGCCAACGATGCCAATCGGCTCGGTCCTGGCATGGGCGACACCGACTTGCGCCCGCTGGCAAGGGCGCTTCGGGAAATCGGTTACGACGGCTATGTGAGCGTGGAAGTCTTTGACTTCTCGCCAGGTCCCGAACGCATCGCCAGAGAAAGCCTCGCCTACCTGCGGCAAATTTTCACCGAGGGCTAATTGCGATGACGGCGATGGTGCGCATCGGCACTTCGGGTTGGGTCTATCCGCATTGGCGCGGGCGCTTCTATCCCACTAACCTCAAGCCCTCTGAGTGGCTGGCTTTCTACGCCCGCCACTTTGACACGGTGGAAGTCAACAACTCGTTCTATCGCCTGCCGCCCTGCAACACCTTCGCTCACTGGGCGATGCAAACCCCGTCCGACTTTCGCTTCGCCGTCAAAGCCTCCCGCTTCATCACCCACATGAAGAAACTGCGGGATGTGGGTGACGCCCTTCGGCGTTTCTTTGCCAATGTTGACAGGCTGGGCGAAAAATTGGCGATCGTCCTCTGGCAGTTGCCACCCAACTTGAAAGCGGACGCGGAGCGGCTGGACGAATTCCTTCGGCAACTCCCCCGCCATTGTGCCCACACCGTAGAGTTTCGCCACCCATCTTGGTGGCAGGACGGAAAGGTTCGGCGAGTGCTGGAGCAACGGGGTGTCGCCCATTGCGTCCCCATCGCCCCGCCCTTCCCGAAAGCGCTGGCAGACATCGTAACGGCGCCCCTCGTTTACCTGCGCTTTCACGGTTGGGACGGGCTTTATGCGGGCTGCTTTCCCGACGACGAACTTTTTTGGTGGGCGGAACGCATCGCCTCGTGGCGGCGGGACGGGCTGGCTGTCTTTGCCTACTTCAACAACGACGCCAACGCCTTCGCCGTCCAAAACGCCCAGCAACTCCAAAGATTGGTGGTAAACCTAACGAGACAAGAGGAGTGACAGGGAGATGGCGGATTTGCGAGAAATCGTTACGGCAATTCGGGAGCGTTTGGACGCTAAGGACGCCTTGCGGGAGCAGGTGTTGCCCATCGCCCGCCAACTTATCCGCGAGAGTGCCACGCTTATCAAAAACGCCCATCGGCGTGAATGGGACGAAGCGGCGCAACGGCGGACGACTTTGCTGCAAACCGTCGCCACTTTGCGGACGCAACTGAGCGCCGTGCCCGACCTTTGGTTCGCTGGCTTCGTGCAAGATGCCCTGAAGGAAGTGGCGGAAGCCTGCCTCGTCTATGCTCTCCTGCGCGACGAACCCGTCCCGACGCCCGAAGTGTTGGGCATTGACGATGCGCCCTACTTGAACGGGCTTTTGGAAGCGATGGGCGAATTGCGCCGCGCCACTTTGGATGCCATCCGTGCCGAAGATTTGCCCCGTGCCGAGCGACTGCTTTCGGTCATGGACGAAGTTTACTTCCTCGCCATCACCTTTGACCAATCCGACGCCATCACGCAAGGCGTCCGCCGCCGCACCGACACTTTGCGGGCGCTTTTGGAACGCACCCGCAGCGATGTCACTCTGGCGACCCAATACCGCAAGTTGGCGCAGTTGCTCCCATCGGGCGAAGTTGCGCCCCTTCCGCAGGAAGAGACCGAAGAAAGCAGTTGAGGGATTTTCGTCGCAGATGACGGCATGTGATCGTGGCTGATAGTCGCTATGGTCATGCCTGCGGTTGGTAGCCGTTGATGGTCATGTCGCGGCTGGTAGCCGCTCCAACAGAACTCAGCCCACCGCTTCAGTCAGCACCCGCAGTTGCTGCCCGACGCCCGTGTGCAACTCAAATTTGTCGTGCAAGACATTGACCGCCCGAACCATGTCCTCTTCCAAAAGCAGGCACGAGACGGAATGTTGGGCATCGGCGACCTGCAAGACGGTGATGTTGGCGTCCACCAGTGCCTCCAAGATGCGTGCCATGATGCCGGGCACTTCCCGCGTGTTCAGGACGACAAGGCTGACGATGGCGCAGTTGGTCGTCACTTCCGCAGGGGCATCCACGACTTCCACTTTCGGTCGCAATTGCGTCAGCATCCGACGGCGCTCCCGATGGGCGACACTGCCGGGCGACAAGGTGAGCAAGTAAAGACGACTGTGGTGATTGACGGCGACGGGAATGGTCAACCCGTCCAACAGCGCCCGAACCCGCTCCAAATTCTCGCGGACGACAGCGAACTCAAACAACTGACGGCTCTTGCCGACGAAGTAGGTGGAAATACCCGCTTCGCCCAGCACCCGATAAATCTCCGTCTCAATCTCAGGCAAATCATCTTGGTGGGCGACATGGACTTTGAAGTGGGCGACATAGGGAAGGTGAGTCACGCCCGTGAAGCGGAACATCTTTTGAGGCAAATCGCTGGCTCGCTCCTTGATGACCGTGCCTGCATGCTCGCTGTCGGGCTTGCGCACCCAAACGGGGATGCGATGCTCCATCGCAATCTCCACGCAACGAGGGTGAACGACTTTCGCCCCCAAATGCGCCATCTCGGAGACTTCCTCGTAGGTGACCGAGGGAAGGACTCTGGCTTTGTTGCCGACGATGCGGGGGTCAGCCGTCATCACACCTTCCACATCGGTGTAAATCTCGCACGCTTCAGCCCCCAACGCCGCCGCCAACGCCCCTGCCGTCGTGTCCGAACCGCCCCGCCCTAAGGTCGTGATATGCCCGTGCCCCGCCAAATCGCCCCGCTCCGTGACGCCTTGAAAACCTGCGACGACAGGGATGACATCCTGCCGCAACGCGTCCCAAATTGCCGTCGGGTCAATCCGAACGATGCGGGCGTTGCCGAAGTTGCCGTCGGTGTAAATGCCCGCCTGACCGCCCGTCAAAGCGATGGTCTTGTAGCCGCCGACGACTTTGATGGCTTGCGCCATCAGGACGATGCCGATGATTTCGCCGCAGGTCATCAGCAAGTCCAACTCCCGCGCTTCCACAGGCACTTGCGGGTCAATCTCCTTCGCCAAACTGATGAGGGTGTCAGTAGCGTAAGGGTCACCCTTGCGCCCCGGCGCGGAAACGACGACGACAGGCGAGTAGCCTTCTCGCTTCGCTTTGACCACTCGTTGGGCGGCGACGAGCAAGCGTTCCTTCGTGGCGACGGAAGTGCCTCCAAACTTCTGCACGATCAAACGCATGGTGCAGTCTCCCCTCACTCACGAAAGCCCGAATTTTTTCCGAAGCGCCTCAGCAACCTTATGGGCGTCCATCCGACGCACCAGCAACATGACGGCATCGTGGGAATCGCCCGTCTCCAGCAACTCCACCTCTTGCTCGTAAATCGCCTCAGCGATGCGCGCCATCACCCCAGGCAAGTCTCGCATCGCCGATGAGAGCACGGCGACCATCGCGCAATCGCGGGTCACCTTGGCGGGATGGTTCAACCGACGCAACACTTCCCTTGCCCGCTTCAGGGCATCCTTGCGGACGGTGAAATGAATGCTGTCGGGATGGAACTTGATCAAAAACAGGCTGACGCCCGCTTGAGCCAGCGCCCGAAAGACTTGCAAGCGTTCCCGCAAATCGGGCGCCACCTGCACTTCCACATGCACCAAGCCATCTTCAATGCTGATGCCTGTCACGCCCCGCTGGCGTTCAAACTCTTCCTGTTGCGGTTCCACGGCAGTCGGGGAAAGCGCTTCTTGTCTTGCTCTCCTTGCCATCGTCTCCGTCGCCTCCACCTTGCGCAACGCCCTGCCAATTCAATGGCTTTTCATCGGCTATATTTTAGCCCCTGAGCACCTGCCCAAACTTCTAAGTCCTCAAATGGTCTTGACATTCTGGCTTCGTCGGGATATCATAATAGCAACCATAAGCCGAGACGCCTTTAAGGCTATCGCAAGCGCACCTGAAAGTAGGGGGCGATAGGCATGGGAAAAGTGACAAGGGGAGCAACGGCTCGGAGGGAGAGGCTCTCTCTCGGCGTGACTTTGCCTGGCTAACCCTCTGTTTGATCCTCACTGTTAGTGTCTTTCCCATCACTAACATCAGGGCACAATCAGAGTCGCCCCCACAGGCGACTTTATTAGGCGCCAGTGTGACGGGATCAACTCTTCACCTTCTCTTCCGTCTTCAAAGTATGAACCTCGTCCAAACTCCTTTCACCCTCTATGGCGTGGAACTTTGGGATTTAACGACAGCGACCCTCTTGTTCTCTGCCTATGATGGCGTGGACGAGTTTGTCTGGGACGCTTATCCCGTCAGCGACGACGAAGTTTGGGTCTGGATAGAGGCTGATGGTGTTCCCGACCTTGCCCTTTCCCAAAACCTTGACCTCGCTATTTTTGCCAGTGGTTTTTCCTCAAATGGGCAACCCCTCTGGTTCTCCGTCGTCACAACTCCTTTCCCTGAGAGCGAACCTTCCCCCAACATTTCGCCCCTCTTCCTCGTTGACCTAACGGCTGACAATTCAGCAGCAACGGAACCGTCCAATGCGGCGGAGGTAATGACCACCAAGCCGACGACAATGGTAACGGAAACGAGCGATCAACCTGCTCCCATGTATCCTCCCCCACAGCCCTACCCAAGCCCCCGTCCGCCTTTCCGTCCGATTTGGAAACCGCCTTTCTTCGGGATACCCCGACCGAAACCCAGTCCATCGCCCCCTTCGCCTCCTCCCCCGCCAGACATAGACAACAGTTGGTTCACTCTCTTGGAGTCGGGTGCCCCAATGCCATGGGAAGGTTGGGACTTCGCCTCGCCCTTCTCCCTCGTCAACACGAGCACGGCAAACCTTCTTACTGTCATCCCTGTCACGGGTTTTTCGGGACGCGGTTTTCCCGTCCTTTTCAGCCTCTACCATAACAGTGCTAACCCGAAACCTGTCTCATCAGGTGGCTTTTATAAACCCTTCCTGCCGACCCCTGGTTGGTCTCACTCCTTCAGCGCCTACATCACTCCTGTTCCACCCGGTGGAAAATGGTGTCCTCAGATAGAGCAAATCTTTCTCGTCACCGACACCCAACGCATCATCGCCTTCCGCGTCATTCATGACCTTCGCTCCTTTGACGGTCAAATCGTTTGTTCTGGCTTGCACACCTTCCTATCCCCTTCAGGCATTTTCGCACAATTAAGCCAAAACCCGACCGATAAAACCTTGACTTTGACCCGCAAAGACCAAGTTAAACTGACCTTCCGCCCTTTGAATTGGGTTGCCCGCTTAACCTCCATTGAAGAACCCAACGGTAACAGGATTGAACTGATTTATGACCGATGGGGACGGTTAATAGAAGTCCGTGAGTCATCAGGGCGCAAATTGTTGCTCGGTTACGACTCAAGTTCCCGCCTCGCTTCCATCACCGACCCCCGCAACAAAACCTGGCGACTCTCTTACGACAGTTACGGACGGCTCCGCCAAATCACTAACCCGTTAGGCGGCACATTGACTTTCACCTAACCCCTCGCCAATTCTCCCAACCGCCATGTCCTCTTGACCATCACCGACGAACGGGGTTTTAACTGGCGCTATATCTACCATGACTTGAATGACGCAAGGGGCGCTATCATCACCAGCGTTATTCATCCCAGCACTACTCAAGCAAAAACTTACTCTTGGTGCAATGGCTATGTGGATGCCACCGACCAAGATGGCGTGACCGTCCGCTACACCCGTGATAGCCTCGGTCAACTTTCCGCCGTCACCTTAGACCCCAATAGGCGCAACCTGACGACCATCATCACCCACAACTCGCAATATCAGGCGACCCTCGTCACGACCCCACGCGGGAAAGTTTGGCGGTTCGCCTTCGACGAGCAAGGTAACCTTTTGTCCATCACCGACCCTTTGGGCAAAGTCTCTGCCTTTACTTATGACCCCCGCAACAACCTCCTGTCCGTCACCGACCCCAAAGGACATCGCCTTCAAATCGCTTACGATACCAGAAACAACCCGACCCAAATCACCGATCCAACAGGTAAGGTTTGGACTTTCGTTTACGACGCCTTTGGTCAGTTGCTTTCCGAAACCGATCCGCAAGGACATCATTGGCAATACGAATACAACGCCCAAGGCGACCTCATCGCCATCACCGACCCAATGGGCAACCGCTTCACCTTCGCCTATGACTCAGCGGGATTTCTCCTCTCCCTCACCGACCCTCTGAACCGAACTTGGCAGTTGGTTCGGGACGGTGTGGGTCGGATGACTTCGTTGATTCACCCTGATAACACCGCCCGCACTTTCGCCTATGACGCGGCAGGCAATTTGATCAGGGTTACCGACGAAAACGGCAAATCAGTCTGGTTCACTTATGACCCCCGCGGCTTGCTGACTTCCGTCACCGACCCGATGGGGCGAAGGACAAGTTTCGCCTACACCCCAGCGGGACGCCTCTCTGCCCTCACCAACGCTTTGGGGCGCTCCATCATCTACACCTACGAAGCGGGGACGGGACGGCTGCAACGGGTCACCTTCCCCGACGGGACGAACCGCTCCGTCACTTACTTGCCCGATGGCTTGATCGCCTCCGTCACAGATGGGCGGGGGAGAACGGTTTCCTTTGACTATGACGATGCGGGACGGCTCGTCTGCCTCAACCTCCCCAACGGGACGAACATTACTTACACCTACGATGACGACGGTCTGCTCACTGCTGTCACCGACCCGACAGGCACGACCAGTTTCACCTACGATGCCCGCCACTTTTTGACCGAAGAGCGAAATCCTCGGTTGAATGGTTGGTCACTGAAATACACCTATGACGATTGCGGTAACCCCACGGCATTGACGAAGAACCCGCCACCAGGAAGCATGGCGCCCTCCACTTTGTTAGCCACTTACTTCTGGGATGCCGCCCACCGATTGGTGCAGGTTAACCATTTCCATCTGGGCACACACCAGTTCTTTTACGATGCTGCTTCCCGCTTGCTTCGGGTGGAAAATGGCAACGGGATGGTCACCCAATACGACTACACCGTCCGCGATTTCCTCCGAAAAATCACCCACTACAAGTCCGACGGGACTTTGCTTGCTGGCTGGGTTCGGGACGCCTTTGATAATGTCGGGCAGGTTCTGCGGGAGCGAGAGTTGCATACCAACCGCTACAGCGACTTCTTCTACAACGATGCCTACGAGTTGACCCGCTACACCGTCCGAAAGATTGTCGGGACGATAGACGCAAGGGGCAATTACGCCGATGACCAACCCCTTCTGGACGAAAGTTTCGCTTACGATAGCGTCGGCAACCGAACCAGCAAGACGGATAACTTGACGGGCACAACCATTAACTACACCTACGATGCCTTCAACAAATTACTCCGAGCGGGCGACGAACAGTTCGCTTACGACGCCAACGGCAACCTTCTTCAACGCACCATCGGACAAGTTGTCTGGCAATATGAGTGGGACGAGTTGGACCAACTGGTCAAAATCATCCGTCCCGATGGGCAAATCATTCGGTTCACTTACGACGGATTGGGGCGAAGGGTTCGGAAGGAAGGACCTAACGGCACTTTCCATTACCTTCACGACGGCTTCCAAGTTATCTCCGACGGCGTCGTGGAATATGGATGGGCAGGTAGCCGATTGCTCGGTGAGCGGTGGACGACGGGGACGGCTGCAAAGTTCTGGCACTTAACGGATGGACGGGCAAGCAGTCGGTTGCTGTTGGACAGCGACCAACAAATCGTCGCCACCTTTGACTACAAAGCCTTCGGCGAACTCTGGCAAAGCACGGGTAACCTGCCGACGACAAGGCGCTTCGTCAGTTATGGCGCCTACGAATACGAGTTGGAGAGCGACCTTTACTTCCTCGCCCATCGCTACTACGACCCCAACCTCGCCCGCTTCCTCTCCCTTGACCCCACCTGGTTCGGCATCAACTGGTATCTCTACGCCCTCAACGACCCCATCAACTTGTTTGAGTGGTTTGGACTAGAACCAACGAACTATGGATATATAGTAGTTATTGAAACAGATCAAACCGGCACCCAATGGCTTAAAATAACAGAAATCATAAACTTAGGACAACGCCCTCCGAAATTAAAGCCAGGTCAAAATATCCTTGTAACAGGCTCTGGAAGCAGGGAATTGGCTAAGAACATTGCCGAAAAACTTGCTGAAGGATCCATATTTCATCATGCTCCACACTACTCATCAAATATCGCTACCCCATTACCACATTATCAATTCAAAAAACCATTTATGGTACATGTATTCTATGCTGAAAATATTGCAAAGCCTTTGAGACCGGGCAGTTACCTGAGATCCTTTTCCCCCAGACCAATTATACATCCCACCCAGAGGTGGATGCCAAGAGGATTTAGAGGACCTAGAAGTAGCGGTGGAGGATTAGGGGCTGTAGCAACTGTTGTTGAAGGAGCGGGAATCTTTGCTGAAGGAGCAAGGGTTGTCATTCCTTACGCTAGGAATGTAAAAACTATCATCAATGAAGACCCTTCCGGTCGTCACTCTATAATAGATGAAGGTTTGATCAGCCTTACTCAAATTTTCTATCGGCGGCGTTCAGAATGCCGATAGAAAAGGAGGGAACGGAAATGGCTACCAAGTCGCTAGTTTTTCGGACATGGCATGAACTCCGTAATTACTTATTCAAGGGGCTTAAAAGATTAAATAATCTAACTGACAAAGAACTTAATGAACTTGATATATTGGGGTTCAAAAACCTTTTAGAAGCCTGTTGTTGGCAATCTGGAGATATTGCAGAGATCTTGGAATATTTACAACGATGGACAGAAGAAAATATACGATTTTTGTATGAAGTAAACTATAAGAATATATATTTTCATTTAATAAAAAATGACATGAATTACATTTATATGACTATTTGCTCAGATGATGATTTATCTTGTTCTCCTTTATGTTTTTTGGTAAAAATTCAAGAGCCTACATTTTGTTACATTATAAGGTATAAAAATAAGTTTCATATCTTCGGTGAAGTAAATTTTGCCTTTTATGAATGGTCTGATAATACTAACAGTTGGCTCTCAATGTATTTGCCTCGGATTCAATCTCTCAATGTAGCAGAATATAATCAAAGATTGGAAATGTATTCTGAGATTGAATATTCACGATTAGCAAATTTTAAAGATATTGTATCAATAATAAATTGGATGATGAATTGGTATCAAATTGTGATTTATTATCAAAAAGAATATAAACATTTCATTATTGAATTAGATAAACAAAACAAATTACTTCGTAAACCATTAGAATGGGAAGCATGGGTAAATTGGCGAGATATTTATTATTTTGATTTTATTGGTAAGCGTATTGATTATCAGATAAATGATGTTCATGGTGAAATAATTAAATATGGCTCTAATTATCAAATATGGGGTCATTCTTTGGGATGGCTTCTCAATTACCTCCAAAATGATGTTTTTTTCAAAACTGCAACAGAAGAAGAACTTAGACAACAAGGCATCAAAATTATAGAAATCAGTGAAGAAGATATCAATCAAATATATGGTATAATGACGATAGAAAGCATAGATAAGAAATTAGCACCTAATACGATAATTAAAATAGTTTCCCGCAAGAATAAAAAGAGTTAATTATTCCGATGCAAGAGGTCACTCATTGGAACACGGCGATGCGAATTGATGAAATAACGAGGAGGGGGCTTCCAGCTGGTTCTTGGGTAATGATTGGGGGACGCACTTTCAGAAATTGGTATTGTCTGGGTCTCCTCAACAAAAATACGCGTTGAAAAATGCTGTCACGGCAAAGATACCATCAAGGGCGTTAAAATGGCCAAAAGGCTGGGAATGGATTAAAGGCTTCTTGGGGCATCGAATCCTGATTGAAGATGTCGCTGCCACTTTGTGGAGGCGATGTCCGTGAAAAGGTGGGTTTGGATTAAGGCATTTTTAACTGGGCTATTTCTTTCGGCATATGGAATTTTTGTATTTTATGTTGCTGTCAATTATCCTCTCGTTATTGGCAGCATTCTTGCCAGCTTGGCTTTTTGTATTGATTTAATTGCTTTTCGTTACCATATATTTCAAGAAGAAAAACTTTACACTCGGCTGGCAGCATTAATAGACGAGCCGCGTTTGACCTTATTTCTATATTGGAGTAGCTTTTTGTTTATAGCCAAATTTAATGTTGATTTGGGTTTTATATCACTAATATTGTTAATTATTTTACATTGTGTCATAAGATATATTATTCCAAATATTGCAAAAAGATATAAAAAATGAGTTAGTTAAATTATGATCTCAACGACCCTATCAACCTGTTTGAGTGGTTTGGGCTGGAGCCTGAAAAGTTCAATGGGGTGATCACAGGGTTTGGACCGATAGATTGGCTGTTGCAGCCGTTGGGGGAAGTAGCGTGGAATTATGGCTATACAGCGGGAGAGTATGATGCGGGGAAGGTGAGTGGGTGGCGCGTCGCTTTAGAAGGGGCTAAATTTGGTGGCTGGCTCGGCTACTATGGAGTTACTTTTGGAAGAGACTTAGTGTTTATTACCAGAAGACCAATCATTTTATCCTTGAGAAATCTCAAACCAGTTCGTTTTCCGTCGGCTAAACAAGTATTGACCAGAGAGATAAGGGATTTTATTAAGCAAGCAGGTTCGAAAGGCTCGGTGGTGATACAATTTTTGAAAGATATATTTAAGGTATTAAAAGAGATACCTGGAAAAAGATACCAAGTATTCAAAGATAGAGGAGAAATAATATTTAAAGGACACGATAGGATTATTACGATTGTTTTTGATCTGTTACATGAGGGAGATTTACATGTTGATATTATATTAAAAATTGGCAAGAGAAAAGAAGATCACAAAAGATTTTTCTTAAATCAATTAGATGAAGCATTGGAATACTTTAGACAAATTTGTCAATAATGGAGGGACGATATATGCAAAAAAGATACAAAAAACGAATAGATATTGATTGGGATGGCTTAATATCTATTTTAACTGTACCGTTCAAAGAAATTGAAGGAATGGTTTTTGCTACATATAATAACAAAAAGGATATTTTAGATGAGATTCAAAGATTGTGTAAAGGGAAATTTGCCCATCCGAGCAGGTGTGAAAGGTTTCTTAACCACGAGCATCTAAAATTGATATGCAGGGATAAAGAAACACAAAAGTCCATAGCGGAAGTCATAAAAGCGGTTTGGTTAGTGCGGTTAAAGGAGAAATTTCCAGGGGAACGGTTTAAAATCCCAATTTGGGTTTACGAGCACGAAGTGGTGATTTCCCTATACAAGGTTCGTGGACGCAAGAGAAGTCAGAATAAATAGCCAACCATCTCCGTCGGGATAGCAAAGGGATGATAGAAAAATTATCAGAAATTTCTCCTAAATGAAGAGATTGTCTAAAGCTAACCAATTCATCTAAATCCTGGGAAGTACACTTTATTATTAAAGCTCTTGAAAAGTTTTATCGTACTTGTCCTTAAGGAGTGAGATTTGCGATGCGAATATCACTTGAGGAGTTTTTACGGACAGGTCGTTTAGGGAAACTGCGCTTGGGATTATCTGAAGGAGAAGTTCTTGCTTTGCTTGGTTGTCCAGAAGATGTGGGCGGAACTTCCCGAAAATACTGTAAACCATTAATTTATTTATATGGTAGTGTAGAAATACATTTTTACCCTAAATCACGGACTTGTGTTTTAATATACATTTAGTGTCCAATTTGGAAGGAATTGCGTTTTCCTTCTCATTGGGAAATTATGGATTGGCAATTAAAACCTGGAATGAAAAGAGAAGAAATTGAGAGAATATTAGTCAAGACAGATTTACAATTTAAATATGATATATGCTACAATCAATTCATTATTCTTTCAAGCGGAGTTACTATAGGTCTTGATTAAGATAATATCTTATTTTGTATCAGTGTTTTTAATCGGTAATATATTAAGGTAGTCTAATTGTTATAAGTTATGATAAGAAAGAAAATGCTTTGTCGAATTAAAATGAATGATGAAAGCGAAGATGTTGAATATCCCGTCAGTGCATGATCGTTATGAAGAAGCGAAACATAAGAAGTTGATGGGGGAATTTGATGCTTCCGATTTAGCCTGCGCAATTGGGCACAGGGTGTTTTGGAGGGTTAAAAGGGCGGATCGGGGCGAGATGTATAAGGGGTGATGCTTGCCAAACTTCAGTGCCTTGCGACTGCCAAATCAATCGCACGCGCCATCGGGCATCATCAGGTTGCGGAAAGTCACGGCGGAAATGGGCGCCTCGGCTCTCTTCGCGGGTCAAGGCTGCC
>Ga0209670_100035_pt1 | contig 88606 bp, 91 predicted proteins | sample PerSpoBPS_BMetaG_FD_184741 | JGI IMG/M metagenome (GOLD analysis project Ga0209670, IMG submission 184741) | Thermal spring microbial communities from Yellowstone National Park, Wyoming, USA - Perpetual Spouter B (PS_B) MetaG (SPAdes) (version 3) | ecosystem: Environmental > Aquatic > Thermal...
ATGGAGGCCGCAATCTTCCTAATACGTTCTAAAACAGTCTCCTGACCGGTTGGCTGCACCCGCTTTTTCTGGAAGCTCCTACCCTTTTTCACCACCTAGTGTGGCTGCACGGCCTCTTTATAGGTTAGAGGCTATCGAGAGGGCTGCGTCCAGCACGGGTGATGGGTAGACGCCTATCAGTATCGCGGCGGCCGCCAGCACAATCAACGGCACCTCCATGCTGACACCAACCTTCCCCAGCCGCTCAAGCTTGGGCGAGGGCTCTTTGAAGAAAATCGCCTGAATCAAGCGAATGTAGTAGGCGACGCCGACCAGTATGTTGACAACCATTATTGCAGCGAGGAAAGTGTAAAGCCGGCCAGCCCCCAAGGCTGCGGTGACTATCGTGAACTCGCTCCAGAAAACGTTTAGCCCAGGTATGCCGGCCAGAGCGAACGCGCCTATCCCGAAGCAGACAGCCGGTAGGGGGAGTTTCTTTCCTATGCCCGCTAACTCGTCTATTGACCTTGTTGAGGCTGCGTGGATGAAGACCCCGGCCCCTAAGAAGAGGAGGGCCTTGACGAGGGCGTGGTTGAGGACGTGGAAGATGCCGCCGGCTAGGCCTGTCACGTTTGCTATGCTGAGGCCGAAAACGATGTATCCGATGTGGGCTATTGAGCTGAAGGCCAGAAGCCTCTTTATGTCCTCCTGCATGAGTGCGAGCAGGTTTCCCACAGTCATCGTCAGCACCGCGAAAACAGCCAACGCGATATTCCAGTCAAATAACGCCGGCGGGAAGACCCCGAAAACAACACGGTACATGGCGTATATGCCCGTTTTGATGACCACGCCGGACAGCATGGCGCTTATGGGGCTGGGCGCCGCCGGGTGTGCGTCGGGGAGCCATGAATGGAAGGGGGCCATGGCGGCGTTAACCCCGAAGCCTGTGACGAGAAACGCTATAGCAACATAGGTCCAGGTTATGTCTGCGGCCTTAGAATTGCCTAGGTAGGCGGCCAGCTGCTTGATTTCAAGAGTGCCTGCAAGCCCGTAGAGGAGCGACATCCCGAACAATATGGCCGCGGCCCCTGCGGCGCTCATTATCAAGTATTTGAATGATGCTTCAACTGCTTCCCATGCCCTGTACCTGAAGGCTACCAGCAGGTACGACGCTATCGACATCATCTCCCAGAAGATGAAGAAGGTGAACAGGTCGCCGGCGAAGACAACCCCAACCATCCCCGTAACCATGGCGAGGAGCAGGGGGTGGAACTCCTGCTTTCTCCCCTCAAGATATCCGACTGAGAAGATGCTTGAAAGAAGTCCGACCGAGATGAATACAAGTGAGAGGAAGGCTGAAAGCTGGTCGACGTAGATTACCGCCGTCGGAGGCTCTCCGGCAACTCTGTAAGTCTTTCCTGCGAAGACCTCGCCGGCTTGCATCCACGCCATATAAAGTGAAAGCGCCAGGGCCGCGATAGAGTAGGCTTCAATCACTTTAGGGCTGTTTAGACGTCTCGATAGGAGTGAGAAGATGGGGGCGAGGACGGTCAGGATGATTAAAGTGTTGAGGGTTGGGGTAAAGTCCACCATTAAGCCTCGCAAACATGGATATTAAGCAGTTTTTATGTTTTAGGAGCAGCCTGTTGTAGCTCCGCAGTTTACGCATACGTAGCAGGTTCCGCTGCGGGCCATTATGCTGCCGCACTCAGGGCACGGCGGCGCATCCGGGGCGTGTGCCTTTACCTGCACAACAGTCTCGGTTGCTGATTTTCCAACATCCCCAACCCCGTTGGCGAGCCCCAACTCCTTCAGATCGCTTTCCGGCAGGAACCTTAGAGCCAGCCATTTGAAGACATAGTCCACGACGGAGGACGCGAACCTTATCTTCGGGTTGTCGGTGTAGCCCGACGGCTCAAATCTTGTGTGAATGAATTTGTCTACCAAGACCTTTAAGGGGACGCCGTACTGTAGGGCTATGGAGGTCACTATTGCGAAGCTATCCATAAGCCCGGCCAGCGTGCTTCCCTCCTTCGCCATTTTAATGAATACCTCGCCGGGGCTGCCGTCCTCGTAGAGCCCGACGGTGATGTAGCCCTCCTGCTCCCCTACGCGGAACTTATGGGTGACGGCAGTCCTCTCGGCTGGAAGCCTTCTCCTAACAGGTCTTGCGGCCTGTTCCTCTTTCTTCGCTGTCAACGGCTGTGAAAGTTTGCTTCCATCCCTGTAGATGGCTAGGCATTTCAGCCCAAGCCTCCAAGCATCCATGTATGCTGTCGCAACATCCTCAACTGTCGCCTCGTTCGGCATGTTGACTGTTTTGCTTATGGCGCCGCTCAGGAAGGGCTGGATGGCCGCCATCATCAGTAGATGCGCCCTGTAGTGTATGAACCTCCTACCCTTCTTACCCGAAGGAACCGCGCAGTCGAATACAGCGTAGTGCTCGGGTTTTAGATGGGGGGCGCCCTCAACCGTCATCGCTCCGCACACAACCTCCTCGGACTCCTCGATCTCACGGTCTGAAAAACCGAGGTACTTCAGTAAATTGAAACCTGGGCTGCTGTATACTTGCTCGGGTATTCCAAGCCGTGCCATGCATTCCCTGCCGAGGACGTGTGCGTTGAAGACAGTGGCTAGATTTGTCGCTGAAACCAGTAGCTGCTCAGCCTTCTGTATCTCTGCTTCCGCTAGTCCGCGGGCCTTCAGACGTTCAGCGTTGACGGGCTGCGGGCCGTATAGCGTGTTTGTCCCAATTACGTACTGGATTATTTCACGAATCTGCTGGGGTGTGTAGCCCAGCTTACGCAGTGCTGGTTCAACCGACCGGTTGACTAGCTTGAAGTATCCGCCGCCCACAAGCTTCTTCATCTTTACTAATGCGAAGTCGGGTTCAATACCTAACGTGTCACAATCCATGAGCAGGCCTATTGTGCCCGTCGGCGCTATCAAAGTGGCCTGCGCATTTCTAACACCATATCTCTCAGCGGCCTCCAAAGCCCTGTCCCAAGCCTTCCGCGCCTCCTCGAGAATATACTTCGGGCAGAGGTCCAGGGGTGGGACGTATGGCTTTATATCCAAGCCCTCATACTCCGACGGACTAGCCCCGTAGATCGCTCTCCTATGGTTTCTTAAAACTCTGAGAACGTGCTGGCGGTTTTTCTCAAACTCTGCGAAGGGGCCCTTAAAGGCAGCTATCTCCGAGGATGTTTCATAGACCACGGCAGTCATAAGGGCTGTGATCGCAGCGGCTACAGCTCTCCCCGCATCGCTGTCGTACGGAAGCCCCATACGCATCAAGAGGCCGCCTAGGTTTGCGTAACCGAGCCCCAGACTCCGCGTCCTGTAGCTCATCTCAGCTATCTCCGGGCTTGGATACTGGGCCATTGCCACGGTTATCTCGAGAACAATGGTCCAGAGCCTAACTACGTGTTTGAAGGCCTCTACCTTAAACTCGCCCTTTTCTTCGTCGTAGAACTTGACTAGGTTGAGTGAGGCGAGGTTGCAGGCCGTGTTGTCGAGGAAGTTGAACTCAGAGCATGGGTTTGTGGCGTTGATGCGGCCCGTTTCTGGACATGTGTTCCACTGGTTTATGGTTGTGTCGAATTGTATTCCCGGGTCGGCGCAGGCCCAAGCCGCCTTCGCAATCTTCTCCCAGAGGTATCTGGCTTTTACCCGTTTCACAACCCGTCCATCTGTTCTCCAGGTAAGCGCCCAATCCCCGTCATTCAACACAGCATGCATAAACTCGTTCGTAACTCTTACAGAGTTGTTTGAGTTCTGACCTGAGACAGTCTGGTATGCCTCGCCTTCAAAATCAGCGGGATATCCGGCCGCAACAAGCGCCGCAACCTTCTGCTCCTCCTTCATCTTCCAATCTATGAAATCCTCTATCTCTGGGTGGTCTATGTTTAGAACGACCATTTTCGCCGCGCGGCGTGTTGTCCCGCCTGATTTTATCGAGCCTGCGACGGCGTCGCCTACTTTTAGGAAGGACATAACCCCGCTGGAGAAACCCCCACCTGACAACGGCTCGCCCTTAGCCCTTAAAGTTGAGTAATTGCATCCCTCACCGCTCCCGTACTTGTATATGCGGGCCTGCTTAACCCATGTGTCCATAATGCCGCCGGGGTTGACTAGGTCGTCTTTTATACTTAGGATGAAGCAGGCGTGTGCCTGTGGTCTTGAGTAGGCGTCTTTCGAGGGGACGACTTCGCCTGCCTCCTCGTCAAAGTAGTAATGGCCCTGTGGTGGGCCTGTTATGCCGTATGCCCAGTGAAGCCCTGTGTTGAACCATTGAGGAGAGTTTGGGGCCGCCATCTGGGCTATCAGCGTGTACTCGATTTCGTCTTGGAAGGCCTGTGCGTCCTCCTGTGACGCGAAGTATCCGAGCTTCTCCCCCCAATACCTCCAGCAGCCTGCAAGCCTCCTGACAACCTGTTTGAGAGACCTCTCTGAGCCAAGCACCGGCTTACCTTCAGGGTCGAGAACCGGATTGCCGTATTCGTCATATTGTGGGACGCCTGTCTTGCGGAAATATTTCTGAGCTAGAATGTCTGTCGCAACCTGCGACCAGAAGTTAGGCACCTCAACATCCTTCATCTCGAAGATGACGTTTCCCGCCAAGTCCTTTATCTGGGAAGTCCTCCTCTCCCACTTGAAGTAGGAGAAGACATCTCTTCCGTCTGTGTAGAAACGGTTGATGCGAAGCCCTTTAACACCCTTTCTTTCCTGTTCTGCAACAAACATGCTACAACACACAACTCTAGAAGATTATAAAGCCTTTCTGTTCACAAAATCGGCTACGTCTTCTACTTGAGCATTAGAGGTTTTCCAAGCCTAGTTTTTCTCAAAATTTTAACGCGTAATTTCCTGCATCCGGACAAACTCGTAAAGCTCTCTGGCCCTTGAGTCTTTCTCAAACCATGTTCTTATGGGTGCCAGCAGCTCGTCAAGCGCGGCCGCTACGGCGTTTTTCAGGTCCAGCGGATGCAGCGCGCCCGCCATGAAGTCTTTTTCAACCTCGGCGTAGCTGTCGTACTCTACTGCGCCGCCGTATTTCGCGGGCCGTTCGATGTAGAGGCTTTTCCTCAGGGGGAATATCACGAACTTGCAGTATTCGAGCACAGGGTTTCCGTTAACCTGCTTGGGCGGACAGTATGCGTTGTGTATTTTTCTCCTTATTGTTTCGGTGTCGTCGTGGACGAATATGCTGGACTCGGGGATGCTTTTGCTCATCTTCGAGCTTATCTGGACATCCATGCTCTCCTCCTCCTCAAGCCCTGTGGGGCTGGTTGGTCCGGCTAGCCCCATCAACATGTGGTGGTGGACCGCTACGGGTTTCCAGTACCCCAGCCTCGGCCCCAGCTCTCTCGCCAAGATGTTTGCACGGCGCTGGTCAAGGCCCAGCTGACATATCTTGGCCCCCAGGGTGAAGATGTCAGCAACCTGCATCCCGGGGTAGAGGAGCTGTGCGGCCTCCTGCAGCTCACCCTCCTTTCTCCCCATTATCGGCAGGCATCTCAACACACGTCTCAGCGTAGTATTTCTTAAAACATCTATAACCAGCTTCCAGTAATCCCTATCCGCTGCAAGGTCGCTGGCCCACACGATCTCCACACGCCCCACATCGATACCGGACGCCTTCCAAACCTCTATGAAATATTCTCCAACACGCCTTATCTTCTCAAGGTCTCCCCCCATCTTCCTGTTTATCGCGGCATGCCAGTCGGCCAGCAGCAGCTTAAACCTGCAGCCCGCCTCAAGCATCTGCCTCAGCTTAATCGCCCTCAGCAACGCAAAGGGGATGTGTGCGAGGCCGCTGGGTTCAAAGCCGTCATATGCTATAGGATGGTCTTCAACCTCAAGCAGCTGTCTCAGCTCCTCATAGGTTATGACCTCCTCGGTTGGGGGCTGTGTGATAAGCTTAAGCCTTGTTTCAACGTCCATGCTGGCTCACTGTTGTTGTGTGACGGTTCTTATGAATATTCCCTTCGGGGGTTGCTGGGATATGCTCTTAAGGTGCATGGCTTGGAGAGGTTGCATGCAGAGGCCGAACAGGCTGGCCGGGGAGAAGAGCCCCTACCTCCTTCAACATGCATACAACCCGGTTGACTGGTATCCTTGGGGGGAGGAGGCCTTCAGGAAGGCTAGAGAGGAGAACAAGCCCATCTTCCTAAGTATAGGATACTCCTCATGCCACTGGTGCCATGTTATGGAGCGTGAGTCTTTCAACGACAAGCAGATAGCTCAGCTTCTCAACACATTTTTTGTCCCCGTTAAAGTCGACCGGGAGGAAAGACCTGATGTCGACGAGGTTTACATGAAGGCGGTAATGGTGATGACGGGCCACGGCGGGTGGCCTCTCACCGTCATACTAACCCCCGACCTAAAACCCTTCTTCGGCGGAACCTATTTCCCCCCCAGAAGAAGAGGCGGCATAAGAGGACTTGACGAGATCTTAAAAGCCGTTGCGGAGATATGGCGGAAAGACCCCGAAGGTGTCAGGAATGCCGCAGAGCAGACAGTCTCCATCCTCAAGTCCTTATACACACCGGCCCCCACGGATGGTGAAGTTGGCTACAGCGCGGTAACTCTCGCATATGATACGCTGGTCACCTCCTACGACGAACTGCACGGAGGATTTGGAACCGCCCCGAAGTTTCCCATGCCGACATACATCGAGTTTCTACACACATACTACGTCCTGGAAGGTGAGAGGGCGGCGTTGAAGATGGCTGTGCACACATTGGAGAAGATGGCGATGGGTGGTTTGCGGGACCAGGTTGGCGGAGGGTTTTTCAGGTACTCAACGGACAGAGTCTGGCTTGTCCCTCACTTCGAGAAGATGCTGTACGACAACGCACTCCTATCGCGCGTCTATCTCCAAGCATATCTCCTAACCGATAACGAGTTTTTCAAAGATGTCGCAGTCTCCACGCTTGACTGGATGCTGAGAGAGATATATCACTCCGGCGGTGGGTTCTACTCCGCGGTCGACGCAGACAGCCCCGAAGGCGAGGGGGCTTTCTATGTGTGGAGAAAGAAAGAGGTCTATGAGGCCCTCGGCGGGGAGTTGGCCGAGCTAGCCTGCAAGGCCTACGGAATAACGGATGCAGGGAACTTCGAACACGGGAGGTCCATACCCACCATGGCGAAAACAGTTGAGGCCCTTGCGGCTGAGACAGGTCTAGAGCCTGCTACAGTTAAGTCAAGGCTTGAGGAGGCACGGAGAAGGCTTTACGAAGTACGGTCAAAAAGACCCGCGCCAGCTGTTGACGATAAAATAATAACGGGATGGAATGGTTTAGCCATCTCGGCTCTCTGCCAAGCATACCAGGTCGTTGGAGACCACAGGTATCTGGTGGCCGCTGAAGAAACAACACATATGTTGCTGAGCGGTGGAGGGCTGAGGAGGTACTTCAGGGACGGGTGGCATGGTGAGGCATTCCTCGACGATTACGCCTACCTGGTTAACGGACTGCTCGACATCTTCATGACCACGTTTAAACCACTCTACTTGGAGAAAGCTGTGGAGCTTGCCGAAGAAATGATAGAGCTTTTCTGGGACGGTGTTGCGGGCGGGTTCTTCTACAGCCGCGGCGATGTTGCAGGAATTTCAAGGATAAAGGAAGCCTACGACGGAGTCACCCCCTCGGGCAACTCGTCGGCGGCTTGGGCCCTGCTCAGGCTGCATGAGCTGACGGCGAAACAGGACTACTTGGATAAGGTCCACTCACTGCTGAAAGCGTTTGCGGCAAACATCTCCAACCACCCAGCTGAATACACGGGGTTGTTGCAAACTCTCGCATACACCGTCAAGCCGAGAATGGAGATAGTCATAGCCTGCAGGACGTTTGAGGAATCCAGGCCCTTCTTCCAGTTGATAAACAAACGCTACATGCCGTTGAAGACTGTCCTGGTGGTGACAGATGAAAACCGGCAGGAACTGGAGAAGATTACAGAGCTTGTCAAGGACAAAACACCTGTAAACGGTTCGGCCGCCGTCTACGTATGCGAAAACTACACATGCAGGATGCCGGCCACATCGGTTGAGGAGCTTGAGAGAATTCTTAGGTGAGCTTATTGCGCAGGGGCTGGGTCCTTAGCTTGACATGGGTCTCATGGTTCTGGAGCCACGGGACCCGTGTGGGAGTGCCAGCCCTAACACCCTTTATCAGACAGCATTTCTCGGCATCGACGGCTGAGACAGCGGCTGTACCTGGGCTCCTCAACACGGGTTTCTACGTCTCCACCTTCTTCTCCGGCCTCCTACCGGCTAGAGCCGGTTTCAGAAATGTGGTGGTGCTGGCGGCTGTGGGCAGCGGGCTGGCGTTAATGCTGGCGAGCTTCTCCGACAACATCTGGCTTCTCTACATCTCCATGGCGTTAACTGGTCTGTTTCTCTCTCTTCACCTGCCCTCAGCAATTCCATGGCTCGGCCAGCTCTACAAGGGCGCTAGGCAGGGGTTCTACATAGGTGTCCACGAGTCAGCCGCGCCGTCGGGACAGACGCTTGGCCCCGTAATCCTTTCATTGCTCTACGTAGCCCTTTCACACACCTACTCGCTTGCCGTATGGGCTGTAATACCGCTGATAGCCGGCATAGCCCTAGTTCTGGTATCGCGGGAGACGGCCACACTAAAAGTTGAGAGAGGCGACGGAGGCACGGCAGTTGCCAGGAGAGCACCGGTCGCTCTCCTGACGGCGGTGACGGTGGCGAACCTAGTAGGCAACCTGGGTGTTGTAGCCATCATACCGCTACACCTGGTCGATTCCTTCGGGCTTGACAAAGCCTACGTAGCCTTCCTAGTTGGTTTAAGCAGGGCCCTGGGTATCGTGGGTCAGCCTGTCGGAGGCATCTTACACGACAAATACGGCTTCACAAAAGTAGCCATCGCAGTCACCGCATTAAATTTCGCGTCGAACGCCTACCTCGCCTTCGCGCCATACACCTTAGCCTACCCTCTAGCGATGACGCTTCAGGCAACCGCCACAGCCATGTACTTCCCCATACTGTATAGCTACATCGTCAGACTCCAGGGCCCGGCAGCGTCAAAGTCCCTTGGGAGAATTATGTCCGTAGCGGGCATCGTGGGGCCTACAACAACACCGATTCTGGCGGGCTTCCTAGCCGAGAACCTAGGATACACGGCCGCCCTCTCTTACCCCTTGGTTTTGGCTGGGGTGGGGTTGGCTACGCTTTTGCTAAACGTTAGAAGGCTGTAAAAATATATCTTGTGGTTATCTGCTTCCACTAATGGTGTATTTCTTTGGTTGTTGTTAAACTGCCGGACATAGGTGAGGGGATTGCGGAAGGGGAGATTATCCGTTTTCTAGTGAAGGTCGGTGATTTCGTGGAGAAGTACCAGCCCCTAGCCGAGGTTATGACGGTGAAGGTTAACGTCGAGATACCCTCCCCTGTTAGTGGCCGTGTTGTCAAGCTTCTCGCCGAGCCGGGCCAGGTCTTGAAGGTTGGTGAACCATTCATCGAAATAGAGACGCAGGAAGCTGTCGAAGAGAAACCTGCAGAGGCCGTTCAGGTAGCCGCAACCCCCTCAAAGCCAGAGAGCATGCCGCATGCTGGAGAGGTTCTGGCTACGCCCGCTGTAAGGAAGCTCGCCAAGGAGTTGGGGGTTGACTTGTCTAAGGTTGTCGGAACAGGGCCAGGCGGCAGGATTCTAGAAGAGGATGTCAGGAGGGCTGCCGCGTCTGCGGAGACACGCATCCCGATGAAGGGGTTGCGAAGGATGATAGCCGAGAGGCTTGTCCAAGCTAAAAGCAGGGCGGCCCTAGTCACTGTCTTCGAGGAGGTTGACGCAGGCCAGATTGTGGAGGTTCGGAACGAGTTGCGGCAACAGCGGCTGGACCTTAAAATTACATACATGCCTCTAATCATGAAAGCCATCGTTGCAGCGGTGGAGGAGGTGCCTTCGGTTAACGGCTGGGTAGACGACGACCGTGAAGAAATTGTCTTATCGAAGGAGGTTAACATAGGTTTCGCAGTTGACACCCCCTCAGGACTGCTTGTCCCCATTTTGAAGAACGTGGAGAAAAAGGATGTTTGGACGCTGGCCCGGGAGGTTGAGGAGCTGGCTGAAAAAGCGCGTCAGGGTAAGCTCGGCCTCGAAGATGTTCGGGGCGGAACCATAAGCATATCAAACTACGGCGCACTCAACTCCCTCTCAGGCACACCGATAGTGAACTACCCCGAGATAGCAATCGTGGGTGTTGGCCGTGTTGAGAAAAAACCTGTCGTCAGGGACGGCCAGATAGTTGTCGGTAACGTGATGCAGATAGCTGTGACATTTGACCACAGGGCTGTAGATGGAGGAACAATGGCCGCATTCGTCAACGCCCTTAAGAAACACATCGAAAACATAAGGCAGACGTTGGCTGGGGCTTGAGCGGTCTACAGAGGCTAGGGCTTCAGCCTGACATTGTTTACGAGGCTATAGTGACGACCTATACGGCGGATAGAGAGCCGCACGCCGCCGCCATGGGTGTGCAGCTGGGCTCGTCGTCTAGACTGGTTCTGCGCCCATTTAAGACATCCCAGACATACCATAACATAGCACTTCATAGGCAGGCGGTTGTAAACCTCACGTCGGACCCGGAGCACTTCTACAACGCAGTCTTCTCTTTGGGGCTGTTGTACAGGGAGGCGGTGGTTGTCGATGCACCCGCACTGGCCGATTCATGGGGGTGGATTGAGGTGAGGGCTGAGGAGTTCCAACCAATCGGACACGTGAGAGAAGCGGTTTATTGTAAGGTGTTGCATGTGGAGGAGGGTAGAACTAAACCCGCCCCCTACACGAGAGCCGCACATGCATTGATAGAGTCGCTGATACACTATACGCGGATTAAAGTATTCGCAAACACAGAAAACCATCAAGAAGCGGTCCGCCTGGCCGAGCTCGTGTCTCACTACTCGAAGTTGGTTGAGAGGGTTGCCCCCCGCACCCGCTACGCAGAAATGATGGACCACGTTGTCAAAGAGGTCGGTAGGCTTGTTGGGAAACATGAGGGTTGAGGTTGAGACGCCGGCACGGCTTCACATGGGTATAATCGAGCTTGGAGGCCACCTCGGCACGCTCTATGGCGGAATTGGTGTCGCAGTAAATCCGCCCGCGCTAAAAATATCTGTGGAAAAGTCTGAAAAGCTGGAGATCGTAGGCCCTTATGCCGATGTTGTTAGAGAAGTCGTAATGAAGATGTCTCTGCTTTTCAACCTAGACGTGAGGGCCTGCATTAAAGTATGGGAGGCGATTCCAGCCCATAGGGGGTTCGGCTCCACAACTCAGCTGACACTCGCGGTTGCGACGGCCCTCTCGAAGCTATACGGTCTGGAGACCCCGGTAGAGATTCTGGCGAGACTTCTGGGGAGACGTAGAATATCTAACGTAGGGACAGCCGTCTTCAAGGCCGGGGGCTTTGTCCTCGATCTGCCGAGGAAAACCGGGACGGACACCTACACGGTTTTCCAGCAGAGACCCTTTCCCGAAAACTGGGCCTTCGCAGTAGCATATCCCGAGAAAGCCATGGGACCGGATGAAAGGTCTGAGGAAGCCCTCTTCGCCAAGTTGAAACCCATGGAGCTAGAGTTTTCCCAAAGGCTCAGCCACCTTGTTCTGTGCAAACTCCTCCCAAGCCTGGTTTGCGAAGACGTGGTCGGGTTCGGAGAGGCATTGACAGAGATTCAGAGAATATTGGGTAATTACTTCTCCGAGGTTCAGGGGGGCGTGTTTTATTCGAATGAGGCTGTTGAGCTCTTGGAGAAGCTAGGTGCAAAGGGTGTGGGCCAGAGCTCGTGGGGGCCTGCAGCCTACGGGCTTTACCCAACCCATAGGGAGGCTGAGGTTGCTGCACGCCATCTCGCCGAAAGACTCGGTGAGGGATGGAAGGCCTTCGCCGCACTGCCTCAAAACAGGGGTGCAACAGTATCAGTCACATCTCGGTAAGTTTACCCCGCGGCCCAACCATCCGCAGTTAGCTTTTATTCCGTCTCTAATGCGGCAAAGTTTTCCTGTGGAAAGGTCAATTCCATGCAAATAAAAAAGTATGTGGAGGTTGTTTCATTGTTTAGCCCTGAGTATCAGTGGTAGCTTTGTTATCGTCTGTCGTGCTGATGCGTCTACTAGAAAGCCGTAGGCTATGAGGGCGGAGGCGAATGTTAGAGGTAGGAGGTATGCCAGCGAGGGGTTTATGGCGTAGAGGCTGAACGAGGGAAGTACCTTAGGTATTGATGCCAGCCACCATTCGTAGTGAAGTGCTAGGGCGGGCATCCCGAGGAAGATGGTTGACGCTAGAACTATCATGGAGTATATGCTGCCACCTCCGGCTCTCCACTCCGTGCTGAATATGCATGAGCCCGCCAGAGAGATGCCGAGGCCGAAGATAATGCCTCCCAAGGCTATCTGGAGCTGGCTTATGGGCGGTATCACGTTGTTGAAGCTGAAGGGTATGCCCAGCTGCTGTAGCAGCATTACTCCTGTTGCGAACGTTAGCAGGACGAGTCCCACGGCTCTCACCATCAAACCGCTGGCGTAAGTCCTTGAGATAAGGTCTCTGTAGCATGTCCCGAAGCATATCCCTGAAACGCCGCCCAAAACGCCGAAGGCGATACCGGCGGCCCAGAACAACGCGACTATCGGCGGTAGCAGCGGTATTGCTATGACTGTTAATGCGGCAAGCACTAGCCCGGCAACACGTTGTAGCTTTGGAGGCGGTAGGAAAGACCGCTTCTTCGGCAGAGCCCTGTAGATAAAGAACCTCTCAGTGGCCTTAAGCCCAATGAAAACACCTACCAGTAGAGCTGCGGTGAACGTTATGGCGTTTATGCCTGCCGCCGTCCATGCGGAGAGAAAGTTTCCGATGTTGCAGCCTAAGGCAAGACGTGAGCCATATCCGAGGAGGAAACCACCTAACACCGCCTGTAGGGCCAACCATTTGTTGGGTATGTGACGCACCAGAAAACGCCCGGACAGTAGCGATGATATTGCGCCTCCAGCTAATATTGCTATGACAATAGCCTGCGCGGGGTCATTGAATGGGTTGACCAGCTTAAACTGCTGATAGTAAGCGGTCTGCTCAACCGGTAGTCCAAGCAGCCGGTAAAGATGTCCTCCAAGCTTTGACTCACCGCCAGTTATGCCCCAGAGACTTCCTTTACCCGTTAGAGCGTAGACTCCGTATCCCAGCAGTGTCGAGACGACGCCTATCAGGATGGATGAGATGTATACCTTTTTCGACATACTGGCTCGCATTTGTGGTTTATTGGTCTAATATATGTTTAAACTAATATGGACATTATAATAGGGAAATGTCTAAATAGATCGACGACCAGCAAAACCCATGGCACAGGAGATGCAGAACCTGTTGAAAAAAGTCGCCGACGATAGGTACGTCTTGGACGTGAGGGGCTATACATGCCCGTATCCCCAGCTTTTCCTCGCGAAAGCCTTGAAGAGTGTTGAGAAAAACTCGGTCGTCGAAGTGCTGACCGACAACCCGCCCTCGCTCGACACACTTCCCCGCTCGATAAGGAACAACAAACAAGAATACCTAGGCACTGAAGTCCATTCACCGGGTGTCTGGAAAATACTTGCGCGGAAAATTACCTAGTATGGGATAAGCAGGCTCCGGATGAATGCGATGTCAGTAACCCCCTCCTCTATGTTTTTTCCTATAGTCGAGAGGTTGCGGACCTCGGCCTCCTTAAGAACTAAAAACGCCTGGATGTTGACCTGCCTGAAAGGTGTTTTGTAGAAGCTGCGGGCCGCATACCTGATTTTCTGCAGGGACGCTCTCTCCTCTATTTCCGCCGCCATCTTTGAAGGGTCCTCTACAACCTCGATTTTCTCCAAGAGAGATGTTTTGGGAATTTCTTCAAACACCTTTCTCCAGTCGTCTGAGGTGGCGAGGGAAACAAGCATCTCTAGAGGTATGTCAATTGTCTCCGTGGGCAGGAAGCTGCTAACCTGTGGGGAAGTAAGCCCCCAAAGCCTCGACCTCAAGGCTGCCGCCAAGGCATAGGAATCCACGTCGATGGCGACGAACTGCCTGTGCAGCTTTCTCTCAGAGCGCGGAAGTTTACGATATGCTTTCAGCAATCCATCAACGTAGAGTTTGTCGATGACTGCCTCAACGGCGGAAAAATCCCCTGTCGCCGACCATGCAGAGACGGCGGCGGAAGCGGTTGCTGCCAGAGGGGTTTTGGCAAGCTCTTTTAAAGCCTCAGATAAGTCTTTTGCAGCGGCAGCTCTCAAGGTCTGGTCCCTCACCTTCAACAGTGTTTCAGGATAAAGGTCAACCGTCTTCATTATCTCGTCGACGGTTTTACCCATTGCCTTGGCCTTGAGGACGGTTTTTATGTTGAAGTAGATGTACCGCATGAACAATGCTTCGAGGAGGCCGGGCCTTAACGCGGTTGTGACGAAGCTGTAGTGTGTTGAGACTAGCCCTCTCCAAAACGCTTTTTCTACCTCTGATGCTCTGTACGGTTTCTGGAGCTGGGCTAGAAACGTGCCGTAGGGTGAGGCTCTAAGCCTTTCGACGAAATCCGCCAAATCTCTCGAGTACGCGAGTTCCTCTAACATGCTAAAGGGCATAAGGAGAGATTTCAACGCGTAGGCCTTTGTGAGAGCGTAGACAGGGTCTCCCCTCAGCGTGACCATTTTTCACCCTCCAAGCACTGCCTTAACGACAAGCTCAACGGCCTGCTCTCTCAACCCCTGAGCCCGTCTACGGACCTGGTCCGCCTCCCATACTCCACGGGAAAGTATCTCCTTAGCCGCCTCCTCAGCCCTTGCCGTCTCCTCGGCCAAGAGCCTAGTCTGAAGAGCCCTTACCTGTTCTATGAGCTCCGCCTTGAGCCGGCCAGCCTCCCTCTCCGCAAACTCCAGAAGCTCCCTCTTGTACCGGGCGGCGTCGTTGTAAAGCCCATCCAGCCTCTCCTCCACCCTCCTAAGATGCTCGACAACTTCGTCCAGACCTGATGGCACAATGTTCTGGGGTAGGTCCTTTTTATAACCGTTTCTCCCGTTAACCCACTCTCTATTTTCTTTTCTTCCTTGGTGATGTTCTTAAAAGTATCCCATGAGTTGGGCATCTCTCACATCCTTGGTAATCGGTGCAGAAACGCCATGCATCCGCATATCTTGCCGACTTCGTCATATAGCTTAAAAACAACATTAATACCGCCTTCCTCTCCCTTAAACAACTCGCTGAAAGCTGCTCCCAGATTAATCCTCATACTTGAACCTGTAACATTGTAGCTAACCGTAGCGGTATTGCCTTTAACATGGAACCGTCCCGGCGTCCCGCAGGGTTGACTCCGGGGATGCCCTTGTGGCGCTGGGGCTATCTCCGGCCACCCATGTGGGGGGACAGAGATGGGCCCCAACAGGGCGGATGCCCGGATAGGGTCTACATTTAGGTGTCGCGGGTTACCCGGACGCCGGCTCATGCATGGGCGCGGGCTACCCGGTCCAATGCATGAGGGTGTAGACACCATCCGGGAACGGAAGACCAAAACAACGAAAACCACGATAAAAACCCTCTTCCCCACAAAACCCCGATAGGATGCCCTCCCGTCTATCTCCGGCGGGAGGTGTTATATCCTCCTGTCGGGGATTATGTGTTATGGGGCTTGGGTCTTCCGGGAAAGCCATGGCTGGAGAAGTCGTGGCGGCTCCTGCTCCCGGGAGTCTAAACAATACTAATTCGATTAAGGGAGCGGAGGGTGGTGGGTGCCCATCCCCCGACAAGGCCCATGCACCCGTGGGGGAAGGGGTTAATAGATTTTTCTGCGACGTTCATCGAAGGGCTAGAAACGGTGAGGGATACAGGATAACATTCAGTGTAGACGGCATTACGTTCAAGCATGTAGACGGCTTCGGAGATATTCCCGCAAAATCCGGTGACAAGATATACATCGATACATTACCACTACAACATACTGATGATGCGATAGGGCTTCTAAGACGTGGTGTGGAGCTCTACTGCCTACGGAGGTTAACGCTGGTAGAGAAGAAGCGTGGGGAACTCAAGCTGCCAAAAACGACCAGAGGCGACATCAAGACATTAATGAGTCTAGAGGAACGATGGTTCCGTAAACTCTCCGAAGACTTCCTGATGATTCGTAGGATGATATCTGCTTACAGGTCTCTACAGAGGACGCATCAACAACTGGAGAATAAATGCAAGGCATTATCAGAAGCCGAGAAATATGCGCTGAAAACAGCCATCAGAGCCCTAGAGAATCAGATGGATGAGATGGCTAAACAGATAGCCGAGGAAGCCGGTAGAAGATACTTGGCCTACAACAAACTCGTAGAAGAACTTGGAATAGATGGCAACATTCAGGCGATGGAAGCTCTGGCCGAGGTCTTAGTCTATCCAGAATGGCGTTCATGGAGAAGAACAAGAAACTACTTCGGACTATGGTCAAGGGATAGGAAAACTCACTACCACAAGTCTAAGACAGTTAGACAAGCACTTGAAAGACTCACATTAGCCGTCAAAGGATACGGAATAAAAGGCAGAGAACTCGATGAAGTATTGAAGACCATATGGATTACGTTAAGAACCCAGAAGACCAGCCCTCCAGCCTAACAGAGAAAAACCCAGAAGGCTGGAGAGGTCTTTTTATAACACCTGCCGCTCTATGGTATTCCTGTAGGGTGGTGTGGTCATAAGGTTACACCTTCCGGTCTTCTGGGTTCTCTAGTGTCGGGCTGGAGGTGCCTAGCCAAACCTCCTCCCCCTCTTCTTCCCTTTTTATGCTTACTGTTTTAGCTTTTTTATCAGGTTCGCCTCTATGAATTTGGATGAAGCAAATTAGGGGAGTTACCGTGAAAGACCCTTATGTTTGGGTGTGTTTAGCGAGGCTTTGGAGATGCGGTATTAGCGTACGGTCTGACTCGACGGCGTAGACTATCTTCGCCCTCTCCGCCAGAACAACCGTCACAGTCCCTCAGCCAGCCCCCACATCAACCACGTATCCCAACGGCCAACCCTGCCTCCATCGACCAACCTCTCCACAACCTCAGCCGACTCAAGAAAGTGTTGGTCTAGAAGGTGGCGGCTGGATGTTTCTGACGAGAAAATGTTTTCATCTTTATAGAGACCTCACACGATATCTTGCATCCTCTCTTAACGTTCCCGCTATGATCCCTGCCGACGAGAGTGCGTCAGCGTTGTTGTGGGTAAAAACACTGATAAACTGGCCTTCGTTAACCCACAACCTTATTTCAGGCCCTGGCCAATTCTATACGATGCAGGACGTAGAAGAAAGGGTGCTGCTGGAGCTGAAGAAGCTTAAAGAACCTGTTTCAGGGGCGCCCCTGCTCTTCCTAGAGGCAAGCATAGATGTAAGGAATTTGGGTGAAGGCGTCATACATATGGTGATAGTCTCCAGAAACCCTTACTCGGCCAGCATGGTTTCGTTGGCCGAGGCGGCCAAGTCTATTGCTTTGAAGTGTGAAGGTGTTAAACGGGTTTTGGTTGAGGTCAGAAACCATGTTATGGCAGACTACATAAACATGAGGCTTAACCTGTAGGGGCGTCGCCGGGGCCAAGCCTCTCTAAAAGCTTCCTGATCTGCAGGTCGTAGGGGGGATGCTTTCTCCTAGCTCTCCGGACGGCGGCTGGGTATGGGCCGACCGTTTGAAAAGCTTTCCTGACGGCGTCGTCTGCCTCGCCCTCAACATAGCTATCCCATCCCGTGAAGTGTTTGAACCTACCCGGCAAAGCGTCGTCGGGTGTGAAGTCGTAAAGCTTGTCCGGGTCTATGCAGACGCAGACCATGTCCCTTTCCCTGTGGAGTGAAAGCGGTGCCGTAAATACTCTCGCCGGGTCAACCTTATTCTCAACCACCACGCCGTCCACATTCCTGACACGCCTAACAACATATTCGGTGAGGGAGTATGCAGCGTCAAGCGGGGATACCGTATTGTAGATTTCGCCGCTTACAGCTCGGTCGTGTACATGTACATGGAAGCCGTTACCGCTCCACTTCACGATAAGGGATTTAACAACCCCGAGCTTCTCAAGCTGCGACACAAAATCCCCAGCAACTCCCAATGCCTGCTCCCACTTCCCCCCAGTGAGGTCGATGTCCCACGAAGGCATAGATGATACTGCCTTGACTGGTTTGCCGTTTTCCCAGCGGTATCTGTGAATAGTTGCGTAAAACGAGCGTGGTCGGAGCTTTGCGTAGATTTTTTCAAAATCCTCAACCGAGTCGATTTGGAGAAACCCGTGGTTGTCGTACCGCTTCATTCTCCCTTCTACATATACGGCGGCCCACCTGCCCTGAGAAAACCGCGCTATCTCCCCGGCAACATCCGCGCTACCATAGTGTTCGTCAACGATGTCACCCATGTCTAGGGTATCTCATGCTCGGACTTTATCCTTGACCGTAAGACCCTCCTAGTCACTTTGGTGGGAAGCGCAATGTCCTCCTTCGAGACGGCGGCCGGCTTCTCAATCACCAAACCTTTTCCGGGAAGTATCTTGATAGTGTGCATCACTGTGCTGTGGTTCGTCTGCCTCATCTTCTCCACTAGAACATACCGCTGTAGAACCCCATCCCTTATAGCGCGTCTAAACCTGATTATTCCATCGGCCACGTGTTCAATACCCCAGCCGAATGCCTCCGAGGTTGTTATGGCGTACTGGCTGACGGCGAGGGTTGTAAAGTCCCACTTTGACAACACCTTCTTAACTGTGTAGCTGTGCCTACGGGCCATCACAGGCTTGTCAAGCCAAAACGCGGACATAGAGTCTATCACAAGCCTGGCCCTACCGTAGCCTAATTCCTTCTTCGCCTCAATCACCTTTTCAAGGAGGTGCTCCACATCGAGGCTGCTAAGAGACCATCGGTCCTCAAGCCCCATCAAAGCATCTATAATGACGAGTTTCCTTTGTTCAACAGCTCCTTTGAGGTCCATGCCCAGCATATCTGCCTGTGTTAAAATGGAGTTGCGGGACTCTTCTGTCGTAACGTAGACGCATCGGTCGCCTTCTTCAACGCCTTTAGCTGTGAAGTGTATTGAGAGGATTGTTTTGCCGCATCCGGGCTCACCCGTCACCGCCACGAAGAATCCGCGGGGTATGCCGCCCTCGATCAGGGCATCAAGCCCATCAACACCCGTAGAAAGCCTTTCAAGAACCATGGCCCCCACAACATAACTGGCCACAGTGGGTAAAAACATTTTTCAAAGCACAGAACTAAAAGGCCCAGATGGAAAAGGAGAGACACACTTACCCGCTTCCTGTATTGGCGTTTAACTTTTTTACGCAGAGCTTAGCTGTAAACCTATGCCAGGTAATACAAACTTTTTCGGCGAGAGAACTGTGCTGATGATCCCGGGGCCGACTGAGCTCCACCCAGCCGTCCAGAGCGTTTTGTCCAAGCCGATCGTGGCGCATTACGGCCCTGAATGGCTTCCTGTTTACGAGGAGACGTTGAAGCTTGCCGCCGCCATATTCAAGACAAAGTCGGAGGTATTTATGATGCCCACGCCGGGTACGGTAGCCCTTGAGACCGGTGTGATAAGCCTTGTAGAGCCGGGGGAGAAGGTTGTCGCTCTTGTAAACGGGTTCTTCAGCGAGAGGCTCGCCGACATCGCTGAGTATGTCGGGGCCGAGGTCGTACGGGTGGAGGCGGAGCTTGGAACGGCAGTAGATCCTGCAAGGCTTGACGACGCCCTGAAACACAACTCTAACACAAAAGCCGTTTTGGCGGTCCAGAACGAGACCTCCACAGGCGTCCTGAACCCGGTCAAGGAGTATGCGAAGGTCTCGAAGGAGAGGGGTGCTTTATTCATCCTTGACGCAATATCATCCTATGGTGCTGTGGAGCTGGATTTCGACGGCTGGGGCGTTGATTTCTGCGTCGGCTACGCAAACAAAGGCCTTGGAAGCATCCCTGGAACAGTCCCTGTAGCTGTAAGCGAGACGGCATGGGATGCCTTCAGAAAAAGGAGGACTAAGCCGAAGTCTTTCTTCACAAACCTCGGTGTGTGGAGGCATTACATCGACGAGTGGAGGGGTATTGGCCACCCATACCCGACAACAATAAGCCCGCACGCCGTCCTCTGTTTCAAGGCCGCGGCGGAAGCGGCTCTGGAGGAGGGGCTGGAGAACAGGTACAGAAGACACATATTGGTCTCGGCGGCTTTCAGGCAGAGCATTAGGGCTATGGGGCTGGAAACACTGCCGGGAGAAAACCTGGCGTCGCCTACTGTAACAGCTGTATCAATACCCAGCGCCCTCTGGAAGGATGCGGGGAAAATAAACCAAATCATGCTGAAAAAGCATAGAATAATGATAGGCGGTGGATTGGGCCAGCTGCATGGGAAAATAATCCGGATAGGGCACATGTGTGTTACCGCCAGCACCCGATACATCGTTCCAACCCTCGCAGCCCTACAAGACACCTTCAAAGAGTTGGGGGTGCAGCTAAACGAGGGCGTCAGCACATTTATCTCAAGGGTTTCTGGGCAGGCATAGTCTGGTGGCCCCTCTCAAGATAGGAGCATACCGCTATCGCTAGCTGGGCTGCGAGAAGACCATCGTACGCCCACAAGCCGAACAGATAAGATGCAAACTCATAGTAGGTTGTGCCAAACTCAGGGGCCGTAAGAATGTCACCCAGGTATAATGCAAACTTTCCAAGACCGTAAAGGAAGCCGTAGGTTACTACAAATCTTTTACCGTAAACAGCCGCCGACAACAGAGCGAGGTCCACCACTGTTAAGCCTAGCAACACGTAGGCATGTGAGGGTGCCACAGTCCAAAGCTCGGCATCAGTCAGCAGCAGCACAGCTGAGAAGAGAATAGACGCAGAAAACGCGGCGGCAGTTAACCGGTATCTCATGACCTTCTCAGTATCTCTATGGTGCCCTCCTGGCCCCTTTCTCTGTGGCTTGGTCCCGCAAAACCTTTAACGCTGCAGTAGTACTTGTAAACACCTTCGAAGTTTGCCACAAACTCAATAATCTGCTCTTGCCCCCTCCTGAGCCTCTCTGACTTTACTGAGTATGGTGAGGGGCTGTCCTGGTCGAGGGTGAAGTCGTGGACGACGGGCCCTGACCCGTTTCCCACCAGCCTTATTCTAACAAGGTCTCCAACATATGCAACTATGTGTGGTCCGCCTTTTGAAGCGTTGTAGCCGTAGTCGTTAAGGTAGAGTGTTAACGCAACAATCCTCTGGGCGGAGGTGGTTGGTTGTGTGGCTGCTGTGTTCGTCTGTGTAGTTTGTTGAATGTTCTGGAGAGGCTCCGACTGCCTAGCCTGGGGGCTGAGCATTGTGACCACAGCCAACCCTGCCGCTACTATAACTACCAAAACAACTGCGAGAACCTTCAAATTCATGCATGCGAGCACATGTCTGCAGGATTTATGCGTTATGTATGATTTGTCAGGACGCCTAAAACTTATATCCCGTGCTCTAGCACATGTTTACATGCCGTTACTTCATGAGCGTGACAGAAAGGTTGTCAGGGATAAGCTGTTGGCGGGGCTTGTAAACCCCGTTAAAATGGTTGTTTTCACGCAGGAGTTTGAGTGCCAGTATTGTGCCGATGTGAGGATGTTGGCGGAGGAGCTTGCGGAGCTTGCTGACGGCAGGCTGAAGCTGACGGTTTACGACTTTGAGAAGGACAGCGAGGCAGCTGACCGTTACCGCGTCGACAAGATACCCGCTCTCCTACTTCACGGGGAAAAAGAGTATGGTGTAAGGTTCTTCGGCATACCGTCGGGATACGAGTTCGCAACACTCCTCGAAGACATTATCGACGTCAGCAGAGGGGTCACGCGTTTATCGGAGAGCACCAAGGCAAAGCTTAGGGCGATAAAAGAACCCGTTCACATACAGGTCTTCGTAACCCCGACATGCCCCTACTGCCCACGAGCCGTTAGACTAGCACACCAGATGGCGATAGAGAACCCAGTTATCACAGCCGACATGGTTGAGGCAATAGAGTTCCCCCATCTAGCCAACAAATACGACGTCATGGCAGTGCCCAAGGTAGTGATAAACGACAGGATATCCTTCGAGGGCGCCTTACCGGAGGCCCATTTTCTGGAACACGTGTTGCTGGCCGTCGAAAATCGTTAAAAGCAGGCTGATACACGACAGGTCGGATTGAACATCGTCTGGATGGATGGAGAGCTAGTACCGTACGAACAGGCCAAAATACCTGTGGCGACAAATGCTTTACACTACGGCTCCGCCGTCTTCGAGGGCATAAGGGGCTACTTCCATGACAACGAGCTTTACATCTTCAGGCTGCGGGAACATGTGCGGAGACTTGTCGATTCCGCGCGGATAATCATGCTCAACAACAAGTATACTGTGGAGGAGCTTGAGCAGGCGATTTTAAGAACCGTGAGGGAAAATAACTACAGGTCAAACGTCTACATAAGACCGTTGATATACGGCGGCGAAAACATAATGAGCCTCAACGCAGCGGACCTGCCGGTACGTGCATTAGTCCTCGTCTTCCCGTTCGACAAATTCTTTACGTCAAAAGGGCTCAGGGTGTGTGTTTCGTCGTGGCGTAGGGTACCGGATACATCTATGCCTCCGAGGGCTAAGGCGACAGCCAACTACCTAAACTCCATACTTGCCTCGACCGAGGCGAAGAAGGCGGGCTACGACGAGGCCATCCTCCTAGACCAGGCAGGCTACGTAAGCGAGGGCCCCGGAGAGAACATTTTCATCGTCAGGAACGGTGTTATCAACACGCCGCCAGCCTCCTCAGCCATACTGGAGGGGATTACCCGAGACACGATAATGACTTTGGCGTCGGACATGGGCTACCGAGTTGTCGAGAGGCTGATATCTAGGACCGAGCTATACACCGCTGACGAAATTTTCTTCACCGGGACCGCTGTGGAGGTTATGCCTGTTGTGGAGGTCGATGGGAGAACAGTTGGAAACGGCGCGGCCGGGCCTGTGACAGCCGCGTTGTCTGAGAAATACCACAGGGTAGTCCGTGGGCTTGAGCCACGCTACATGGGCTGGCTTACACCCGTATATCGTCGCTGAACACGCGGGAGTAGTCTATGGTAACCTGCGGTGTTTGCGGCGAATCTGTTCCATACCTGTTGCTGAGGATGGAGATGCCTAGATGTACTAGGGGTCATGAACTCGGTGTCTGGGTTGCCTGTGAAAACCCGTCGGAGAGGCATGTCTACCTGAGGAAAGAGTCGGACACCGCCTGCCCTGTCTGCGGCAACACTTCATATAAGCCGGTTGCTAGGGGTGTGCGTGTTAAATGTCTCCACGTCAGCCCCGCCGGGCCCTGCGCCTACCCACACTACCGCTGGCTGGAGGACGGCCCACCCTGCCACCTAAATCATTTAACGAAGATTGCCCTAGTTACCGATGAGTAGTTTGGCGGAGCTTTAGGGCAATATTGTTGGGGCAGCCGAGTTAGATGCGGCGGGACTCGGGGAAGCTGTAATCCGTTATCGAGGTAACCTCGATGGGTGTGAATTATAGGATAGGGGGCGCTTAGCAAGGAAAACCTTAGGCTAAATCGTTAACGTGGCCATCTTCTGCAATATCAAAAGCTTTACGGCCTCTTCTAGGCTTTTGGCTTGGACTGCTTCAACCTGCGCCGTGCTAAACCCGTAAACCCCCATCGCTGCTCTGAGTTTGTCACCCGAAGGCGGTGGAAGTTCGGTCTCGACACCGCCGGCCATTAAAACTATCTCGGAGGCCGCTTTAATGGCTGACTCCATTTCCGTGGAGGCTGTGAAGTACAACGCTGAGCTGTCCTCGTCCCCGACCCCGACTTTTTTAACAGCGTCGTCGAACTGCGTTGTTGCCGCGAGCCTTAGTAGTACCTCGTTGGTTATTGTTCTGGCTTTCAAAGTACCCGAGTCCTGTGCCATCACAGCGTTAACTAGTGCGGCGTCGAAGACATCCCAGTCAAAAACCATCTGTGGGTTGACTAGCTGGGCCTCGTTGAACCTCTCAAGCACCTTCGTGAGAAGCTCCCTTCCCTTAACCCCGATGAGCTTAGCCACGCCCGCGGCGAAGTAGAAGCCCCCAACTTTAACAATTCTCATAAAGCCCACCATGTATCGAGGGAATTAACGTAACCACGTCATCCTCACCAACATCGGTGTCGAGCCATGATAGGTATCTTACGTCTGTGCCGTTGACCAGTATCAGTACGCCGGGCTGTGGCTTACCGCCTTCATCCAGCACATAGCGCCGCACCTCATCCGGCAGCCTCTTCAGCAACTCACCCAGCCTAACTCTACCTCCAAGGTCCAGTACAACCTCCCTCAAACCCGTCAATGCCCTCAGAGGGCCGAAAAGCTCGACCTTCACCAATGCCTAGCCCCCCTCTGTATATATATAGGGATTTTCAAGGTTTTCCGCGAAAATGGTGACATCCGCCGTCTCCGCAGTAGGGCTGACAAAGGTATATGGAGGGGTTAGAGCCGTCGACGGTGTTTCATTCGATGTGGAGGCTGGCGAGGTTTTTTCACTTCTCGGACCTAATGGGGCAGGTAAGACCACGACCGTTGAAATGCTTGAATGCCTCAGAACCCCGACATCAGGCGACGCCTACATCATGGGATACAGTATCCGAAACAGGTCTGAGGTTGGGAAGATTAAGAAGATAATTGGTGTCCTGCCTCAGGAGTTTCACGCAGTCGACAATCTAACGGTGTATGAAAACGTCTTGCTCGCAGCCGCCGCGAAGAAAAACGATGCAGGGTTGAGGGAAATACTTGAAGGCCTCGGGCTCTGGGATGTGAGGGACAGACGTTTCAGTAAACTCTCTGGGGGTATGAAGAGGAAGGTCGGGATAGCTATGGCCTTGGTCGGCGAGCCTGAGGTCGTCTTTCTAGACGAACCGACGACGGGGCTGGACCCCGAAGCTAGAAGAGAGACATGGAGATACCTGCTCGCCATGAAGAAAGAGGGGCGTGCAATCCTGTTGACCACACATTACATGGAAGAGGCTGAACGCCTCAGCGACCGCGTAGCCATCATGGTTAAGGGCAGGATAGCCGTGATTGGCAAAACCCAGGAGCTGGTTTCCAAGGGTGGTAGAGTTCTGAAGGTCTCCCTAGAAGGAATCAATGAAAGCCTTGCAGCGCAGCTGCGTGCAACAGGTTATGCTGTTAGCTTTTCCTCAAACGACAGAGCGGTAATTAATCTTACAAGCCGTGAAGAGCTGCTCAAGCTGCTTACCACGCTCGAGGAGAGAGGGTTTAGAGGTGTTTACGAGGTCCGCTCCGCTGGGCTTGAGGAGGTCTTCCTAGCAACTGTAGGCTCTAAGCTGACCGAGACAGGCGACCTAGCATGAACACGCTGAAAACCCTCACAGTCCTCCTATTCAAAAACTGGTTGAGAAGCAGGGTTGCAATCTTCTTCGGCATCCTCTTCCCCATCATGCTTTTCCTAGTGTTTGGCTCGATTTTCGGCGGGCCCTCACCCCCATCCTACACACTGTATGTCAGAAACCTGGACATCGATTCCGATGGGCGTCCATCCCTGCTTTCAGATGTATTCGTAAAGGTTTTGAACTCGACAGTTTTTGAGGTTAGAATTTTGTCGCCGGGTGAGACGCCGAGGCAGACGGGCTTCGCAGCAGTGAGAATACTGACCATCCCGAAGGGGTTTACCGCGGGGTTGCTGAATAAGACGGTCGCCAACAGGGTTGACATAATGGTTGACACGATAACGAGGCTCCTTGAGATGGGGGGTGGAAACATAACAGCCGATGCCCGGGAAAACATCGAGCGCGGATTGAAGGAGCTGGAGAGTTTCAAGCAGACATTAAACACGTCATCTGTTAAAGTTGTTCTAGAGGGGAGCGCGGATGACAGGCTTCTACAGCCAATAGATGGGATAATAAGGAATATCTCCGCCGAGTTTGAGCTAAGGCTTCTCAACGCCTCCAAAGCCATCGAGCTTGAGACGGTAACGGTTAACGTCCGGCAGCTAAAGGCCGTAGACTACTACCTACCCGGATACATCGCGGCCTTCATCATGACAAACGGCTTGATCGGCGTGTCCTCCGTTGTCTCAGATTTCCGACGCAACGGGGTGGTTAAGCTACTTGCGTCAACAAACATAGGGAAAACGGTTTGGATTGCGTCCCTTGTGATTACTCAGACGGCTGCGGCGATCATCCTGACTGCTGTGATGGTTGCAGTAGGATGGGCCGTGTTCGGAATAAGGGCCCTGCCAGACCCGTTGAGCCTAGGAATCATAGTTATGGGTGCGGCTGCCTTCACCGGGCTAGGAATTTTGATCGGGGGTGTGGTAAAGGAGGCTGACGCGGTATCCGCCCTCGGCAACCTCATCTCCTTTCCGCAGATGTTTCTCTCCGGCGCCTTCTGGCCAATCGAGCTTATGCCATCCTTCATGCAGCAGGTTGCACAACTCGTCCCACTCTACCACTTCCATAACGCACTCCGCTCCACACTAATCATGTCAAACCCAGAGCCCGCAGCAGCTTCTCTTGCGGTAGTTGTGGCGACAACTGTGTTGGCAGTCTGTCTAGCCATAGCTGCGACCCGCTGGAAAGATTTTTAAAAACTTTCCACACCAGCCCATCCATGGAGATACCTGAGGAACGGATTAGGATTTTCTTCACGATGGAGGAGAAATACCGTGAGAGGGATGTGGAGTACTTCAGGGGTTTGCTGAAGCATCCTGACCTGGTTGTGAGGGCGCGGGCTACATGCATACTTGCCGAAATCGGTGGACGTGAATGTATAGCGGACTTGGCTGATGTCTTGCTGAACGACCCGAACCCGATAGTCAGGCATGAGGCGGCCTACAGCTTGGGACAGCTCGGATACCGTGAAGCCATACCCTATCTTGTCCAGTCTCTGAGAAACGACCCGCATCCGATTGTTAGGCATGAGTCTGCTATAGCTCTCGGTGTTATAGGGCGGGAAGACTGTGTAGAGGACTTGGCGAGGGCTTTACGGGACCAGTACGCCGAGGTCGTTGACTCGGCGGAAATAGCGTTGAGCAATATAGAGTTCTGCAGGAGGCTCTTCACAACGCCGAGGGATGAGGTGGCGAAAGAATTTGCGCGAAAGACAGGCGGCTGACAACAAAGCAGGTAATTTTCAATAAACATATTAGCAGGACACGCATAACTGCCTTCATGGGCGGAACCCGTATACTGCGTGAATTCAGGTTTAGGCTTAACGGGGAAGAGGTCTCTGTAAAGGCTCCACCCGCATACACGCTGCTGGAAGTGCTCCGGTATGTAATGCATATAACGGGGACGAAGGACGGCTGCAGTAGCGGAGACTGCGGTGCCTGTACCGTCTTACTGGACGGGAGGGCGGTGCACTCCTGCCTCACGCTTATCGCGCAGGTCGAGGGAAGGGAAGTTATAACCGTTGAAGGTGTCGGTGAAAATATACCTGCCGCGTTTGCGGAGGAGGGCGCAGTACAGTGTGGTTACTGCACCCCCGGGCTGGTAACGGCGTCAGCGGCCTTGCTGAAGCAGAACCCAAAACCCACGGTTGACGAGATAAAGGAGGCTTTGCGCGGCAACCTCTGCCGCTGCACAGGCTATGTCAAAATAATCAAAGCTGTGCAACGGGCCTCCGGTGGTGTTTAGATGCTTGCGCTTGGGGATGTTGAGGTATATTCGCCGCGAACCGTTAGAGAGGCCCTCGAGATACTCCGCCGCCGAGCGGGCAGCTTGAGGGTCATAGCTGGCGGGACAGACTTGGTTGTGCAGCTTAGAACGGGGGCCGTGAGATGGCGTGAGCTCCTCAACATCTACGGTCTAGACGAACTCCGCTATATCAAATACGTGGACGGAGAGGTGAAAATAGGCGCCCTGACAGACTTCACCACAATACATGAATCCCCCATAGTTAGGTCCACAGCTCCCGTCCTAGCCCAAGCAGCCTTTGAGATAGGCTCCTACCAGATCATGAACAAGGCATCAATAGGCGGAAACATAGTGAACGCATCGCCGGCCGCAGACTCCCTCCCAGCCCTATATGTGTTGGAGGCGGTCCTCAAGCTCGAAAACCTTGACGGCTACAGAATGGTTCCGGTAAGGGAGTTCTACAAGGGCTATAAGAAGCTCGACATGGGGCCCGACGAGCTTCTAACAGAGGTTTCATACAGGGCCTTGGGAGACGGATGGGTTGGAGAGTTTTTTAAACATGGTCTCCGCCGAGGCGATGCAATAGCTGTTGTAAACGGCGCCGTCCTCCTAAAATGGAATGGTGTTGAACGGGTTGTAGAGGATGCTCGTGTTGCGTTGGGGGCCGTAGCGCCCACAGTGGTTAGGGCCGTGGAGTGTGAGAAGATGCTGAGGGGAAGCAGTCTAGATGAAAGGACGATAAGAGAATGCTCTGAGGCTGTCTTGACATCTATCTCGCCGATAGACGATGTAAGGGGGTCGGCGGCCTACAGACGCGAGATGTGCGTCAACTATGTCTACATGACCCTCTGGAGTCTGGCAAGGAGGCTGGGGATGTGACGGCCGAGCTTAGGTGGGTTGGTAAAAATGTTGCAAGGCGGGACGCCTTCGAGAAGGCGACGGGTTCCGCTAAGTTCGCCTCAGACATGTTTCCCGAGAACCTCCTCTATGTCTTCACCCTTAGGAGCAAATATCCACACGCAATCATACGTAGGATTGATGTATCCAAGGCCGTGAAGATGCCGGGCGTCGTAGGTGTTTACACCCACCGCGACATCCCAAACAACAGGTTCGGGGTTTTCCACAAGGACAGACCTGTGCTTTGTGACGACAGAGTCAGATACATCGGAGACCCTGTAGCGCTTGTCGCCGCAGAGTCGAGGGAGGAGGGGCAGGAAGCGCTCGACGCAATTGAGGTTGTCTATGAGCCTCTCCCTGTGGTAACAGACCCCGTCAAGGCCATGGCCCCATCCACCATCAAGATACACGACCACGGCAACATATGCAGACAGACACGCATAACCCGTGGCAACGTAGAGGAAGGTTTAAGCAAATCCTACGCGGTGGTCGAGAACACTTACCGCACACCCGCCCAGATACACGCATACCTCGAGACAGAGGCCGGCATATCCTACATAGACGAGCAGGGCCGGATAACGGTTGTCGCAGGAGGGCAGTCCCCGTACAGAGACCACCACGAGATCGTCTCAACCCTCAACCTTCCCCCTGAAAAAGTTAGGGTCATCACACCGCATGTAGGCGGGGCCTTCGGCGGCAAAGACGACATCTCGGTCCAGATACATCTGGCCCTGGTTACTATGAAGACGGGGAGGCCTGCAAGGCTTGTGTGGACGCGGGAGGAGTCAACGATCTCCGGGCCTAAGCGGCACCCCTCCATCGTGAAGATGAGGACCGGCGCCTCCAGAGACGGAGTGCTTCTGGCAAACGATGTCGAGATAATTTATGACACGGGTGCTTACGCAGGACTTGGCCCCGCTGTGTTGGATGTGGCGATTGAGAACTGCAACGGACCCTACAAAATTCCCAACATAGACATCAAGGCGTGGCTGGTCTACACAAACAACCATTTCGCATCAGCCTTCAGAGGGTTTGGAGCACCACAGGTATTGTTCGCGATGGAGCAGCAGATGGACCAGCTTGCCGAAAAGCTCGGACTCGACCCAATCGAGTTCCGGCTCCGCAACGCTCTCCGGAGAGGTGACGTGGCTGTCTTCGGAAACAAGCTAGAAACAAGTGTTGGCATAGTGCAATGTTTGGAGAAAGCCCGTCAACACCCGCTGTGGAGGGAGAGGAAGACCGCTAAGCAGGAGAGAACACCGCCATGGATTAGGAGGGGGGTGGGTGTTGCGGCGGCCATAAAGGGATACACCCTCGGCGCTTTGCCCGACAAGGGGAGAGTGGCCCTCGAGCTCAGGATGGACGGGGGCTTCACGGTAAAGGGCAGCTTTACGGAGATAGGCCAGGGTGTTGTACAGGCCATAGCGCAGCTTGCCGCAGAACTGCTCCACACCAGCCTAGACAAGATAGAAGTTGTTTTTGCAGATACAGGGAGGACACCTGACACAAGCGTGACATCCGCCTCCCGTCAAATGTTTCTGGCTGGAAACGCTCTAAAAGACGCCGTAGCCAAGATGGTGGACAGAATGAAGAGTGCGGCTAAAATACTTCTGCGCCGCGAGGTGCAATCACTCATGCTCTCAGAGGAACACATAATCACTGATACAGGAGAGCGGCTTGATTACCGGGTTGTTGCAAGTGTTTTGGAGGAGTCAGGTCTCGGCAGAGAGGTTGTGGGTGAGTTTGAAGTACCCCGTGTCGACCCTATTCCCGGCTCCCTCGAGATACCTCATCTCTTCTACATGTTTGCGGTGGCGCTGGCCGCTGTCGAGGTCAACACATTGACGGGCGCTGTGAACGTAACACACATCGTGAACATAGCAGACGTAGGAAAAGTTGTGAACCCGCAAACCCTCACGGGGCAGCTGGAGGGGGCGGCGGCCCAGGCAGCGGGATACGCTTTGTTCGAGGACGCAAAGATAGAGGACGGATTCCTGAAAACGACAAACCTCTCCACATACCTGATACCCAGCATCAAGGACGTGGGCGTAATAGAGGCTGTGCCAGTAGAGGACTATGAGGAAGCAGGGCCCTTGGGGGCGAAGGGCATAGGTGAAATCGGCTTCATTCCTGTTGCACCCGCCATAGCGAACGCTGTCTACAACGCGGTGGGCGTAAGGCCCCTCACGTTACCGATGACGCCTGAAAGGGTGTACTGGCTGATTAAGCGAAGAATTTAAATACCGTCACAGGCCCTACCGTCTGAGCCAGGTTGGTAGAGTGCGCGGCGACCTTTACGTATTTCCGCGTCACCCGCTATAACTAGGCCTGGCTGTTCCTCTTTTCCGGGGTGTTGTTTTTGGCCAGGTTTGTGGTAAAGCTTGGGGGTTCAGTTCTATCGGACTTGGCTGGTGTCGAGAGAGCGGCAGCCTACATCCATAAGCTCGTGGAGAGGGGGGACAGAGTTGTCGTCGTGGTCTCGGCGTTGAAGGGTGTGACAGACGAGCTTCTGAAAACCGTCAACACACTACACCCAAGCCCTCCGCCGGACATGGTAGATAACACGCTGGCGATGGGGGAGATGATGAGCGCTAGGTATTTCGCGCTCGCCCTACACAGGCTCGGGGTTCAGGCGGCGGTCGTGGACCCCTGCACCGACATATGGCCCGTGGTAACGGACGACAGACATCTCGACGCCAACCCCTTGCTCGAGGAGTGCAGGGAGCTTACTAAACAGGGTTTGGAGAGGCTGCTGGAGAAAGGGGTCGTACCAGTTGTCTGCGGGTTCATAGGCGTGTCAAAGTACGGGAGAATAACTACCATGGGTAGGGGTGGAAGTGACACAACCGCTGTCTTGCTGGCGAACTGCTTGGACGCAGACGAGGTCATATTGGTCAAGGATGTTTCAGGAGTTTACACCGCCGACCCGAAGAAAACCACAGAGGCAAACGTAATAGACGTGATCTCAGCCGAGGAAGTCTTGACGCTGAGCAGGGGCGGGGCCAAGGTCATCCACGCAAAAGCACTTCAATTTCTGAGTCCCAAGAGCAAAATCAGGGTCGGGACACTCGAGTCGTTAGAGGCCGGCGGAACAGTTATCTTCGGGAGCGAGATACCCTCTCTGGACGTTAGGGTGGACAACACCAACGTAACCATGGTTACTTTAGTCGGCAGCTCGATGGGTGATGTCTCAAAGCTTTCAGGCGTGGTTAAGGCCTTGGAGGCGGCTAGTGCAAAGGTTATCGCCTCCTCGGTTGAGGAGAGCTCTCTAATTCTTTACCTGGACGGTGACGGGGAGGTCGTTGAAAAGCTCCACGACTATTTTGTGGGCAACCGGCTAGGCAAGGCGGTCAGCCACTTTCCCCACCTCAGCCTCATACGTGTCTACGGCTCCATGCTGGAGACCGTTCCAGGCGTCGTCCATAAAGTCCTACAGCCACTCGCAGCAAACTCGATAAACGTCTTCGGCGTCCTGACGATAAGTTCTTCGATAAGAGTTTTCGTCTCGACGAGGGATGTAGAGAAATCTGTAAAGCTTATCCGTGAAAGCCTGCGTGAATACCTGGGGGAGCAGGCTAGGTCTCAAGGCGTTGGATGAGAGCGAGGGCGAGAAGCGGCAGAGCTATTGTGGCATCGGTTTTTACGAAAACATGTCTAGACTTGGGTGAAACCTTATGCCATGTAATCGCCTCCCGAGGCCTGGCACCGCTGAGGCTTCCGTCGTACTCGTCCGCTGTTGAAATATATATGGCTATGTCAAGCCCCTCGCCGCCGAACTGAGCCCACCAGAGAAGATGGTGCTTGGATATGCCGCCCCCCAGTATCAGCCCTGCTTTTTTCTTCGCCCCCCACATCAACTCATTCATCAAATCCATGTCCTTCACAAAATCTATACGTATGTTTCTAGACCTTCCCTGTAGCCATAGCTGGTAGCCGACGGCTCCGTCGATGAGCCCGGGCACAAAAACGGGGATCTTGTTTCTCCAGCAGAGGTGTAGGAATGAATCCTCGGAGTCAAGCTGTTTTCCAAGGTCCCAGCACAGCTTATGAGAGGGAATAGACTCGCCGTCCTTGTATGAGTCGAGGAGACGCCTAACCTATCTCTCTATCGTGGGGCCGTAGCTCTCGACCTCTATGTATACGTTCCCGAGACGGTGAACGCCTTTCTCACTTAACTCCACGTCGTCGGCGTCGAAGCTTCCCTGCCTGTACCCTGAGCGTGTCCGGGCTATGTCATGGTCAAGTGCTCCACAGGTAGTTATCACGAGGTCGAAAAACCTCCTTCTCAGCAGTTCGTTCAGCACACCCCTGAGTCCTGTGGCGACAAGGTTGCCTGTGAAAGATACGGCCTTTAAACATTCACGGTCTCTGACAGCCTCCTCAAGCAGTTCCAGCGCCCTCGCTAGATGAGGGCCCATGAAACCCCCCATCCTGCCCATCATCTCAACAAGCTCAGCTGCCCCCACATCCTTGCCAAGCCTGATATCCTCCACAAACATAGAAACCCTCTCCCACGGGTTGGATAAAACCATAAAAAATGATATGTAAAAACCCATTACATGTTGTTTGATGCTCTGGGGGCTTTGCTGGTGGCTGCTGGAGGCCTCATGACCATGGGGGGTCTCTGGCTCTGCTGGGACGTATACAAAACCCAGCAGTACGAGGGCGGGGACGCAAACACACCCTTCCCCCTACCATTCTTCAAACTCTACCTGAGAAGGGATGCGGCACACGACTTCGGTGTCGCCCTCGCGGTCGCAGGCTATTTACTAGGGGTTTCCGGCGGCTATTTAATAGCGCTGTAAACACATAAAAGATGGCTTTACGCGGGGTCTGTAGAAAGGCTAAGTGTAAAAGGTATGGAGTTAAAATTCCTAGGAGGGGCTTTAGAGGTCGGAAGGTCAGCTGTGCTTGTCTCCTACAAAGACACAAACATACTTCTGGATTACGGGGTTATGCTGAACGACCACCCCGAGTTTCCGCTGCCCGTGAACACGCGGAAGCTCAACGCAGTCATACTCACCCACGCCCACCTAGACCACTCAGGCGGCATACCCATGCTGTACATAAGCGGTAGGCCCAAAACCTACATGACGTCTATGACGAGGGACACGTCAGCTCTGCTCGTCCAGGATTTCATCAAGCTATCAGGGCAATACCTGCTCTTCGAACGCCGGGAGATGGAGTTGATGCTCCAGAACAGCCGCATGGTCTACTACAGGGAGCCCTTCAGGGTCGGAGACCTTGAGATAGAGTTTGTCGACGCTGGGCACATACCTGGCAGCGCGCAGGTAATCGTCAACGGCGATAAAACGCTGGTGTACACAGGGGATTTCACGACGGTGAAGACGAGGCTGCTTGACGGTGCGGACACATCGGTCGGGGATGTGGACGGGGTGGTGATAGAGTCAACATACGCCCATGAAGACCATGCCCCAAGGCCCGAGCTTGAGAAGGAGTTTGTCAAGGCCTGTAGGGAGGTTGTCGAGGACGGGGGGAGGGTTCTGGTTCCGGCTTTCTCGGTTGGACGTGCTCAGGAAATCATATGCATACTTACAGCCCACAACTTTAAACACCCGGTCTGGCTTGACGGCATGGCGAAGAAAGCATTAGAGTACTATCTCAACGACAAGAGATACGTGGACGGTGCCGATTTGCTGGAGAAGGCCAGCAGAAAAACCCGGATGGTGACGGGTAGGAGAAGCCGGCAGAACGCCCTCTCGGAGCCCGGTGTCATAGTCTCGCCTGCAGGCATGCTTAAGGGCGGCCCGGCCCTCTACTATGCACCCGACATAGTTGAGGACGAGAAGTCAGCCATCTTCCTAGCCAGCTTCCAGATACCCGGCACACCTGGAGAGATATTGCTTAGCAAAGGCAGGTTGGTCCTCGACGGTGTTGATAAGCCGGCCAACTGTAAGATAAGGCAGTTCAGGTTCTCAGGTCATGCTGGGAGGAGCCAGCTACACGACTACCTACACAAAATAGAGACAGATGCAAAAGTCTTCGCAATACACGGCGAACAGCCTCAATGCAACACCCTCGCCGAATGGGCGCGTAAAGAGCTGAAGCTGGAGGCCTACGCACCAGCCGCGGGCGAGACATACAGGCTATAGCAAACGTTATTAAAACCCAGCCACATAAAATAAAACGCCTCCAGCTGCGGCGGTCGTCTAGCCTGGTAGGACACCAGCCTGCCACGCTGGGAGTCGCGGGTTCAAATCCCGCCCGCCGCAGATATATTTATTGTATATTGCTAGTCGGAGAGTGTGGGATGAGGGAAGGAAAGTGGAGGGGGTTTTGTTGGCGTCTTCTAACGTAGTTTTCGAGGCGTTTCTGCTTTCTCTCGATGGTGAAGCCGATGTTTTTGTAGAAGTTAACGTTGCTGCCAGCTCTGATGTAGATATGGAAGCACTCCTTTTTGTACGTGTATCTTTTCATTTTCTTATGGTCGTAGAATGTCTTACCCTGCAGTCTATTGGGCTTCGGTCCCGTCGATTCAATGCTGAAGCGTTTCAGAAGGTCTTTGACGTATGTAAGTAGTTCATAGTCTGTGTTTGAGATACGTATGTACCCCCTTTTGTCGACTGATCCTTCTGAGTCGGCGAATCCTCTGAGGAATGCAGCCATGCATCCCTCACAGTGTTCGATGTATTTCTTCAGTCCGTCGAGGTCCACCGGCTTCTTAAGGAGTTCGTAGAGTGTCTGTGAACGAATTTCTACGGCATACCTTCTAAGGGATTTCCTGTATCTCGGGTTTATTGGCCTCCTTCCCAGTACTTTTGCCAAGCATCGACCAAACTCCTCAGCAAACTCCCTGTCCTTCACCTTGAGACCAATCCTTACTCTGTTGTAGCTTTTGACGGTGTGTCTACTCTTACCAGCGTACCCGTCTCCCACCTTTACACCTATCACATACGCTAGCTCTTCGGAAGGTCTCAGAAGCTCGGTGGATGGCATGTATCTCCCGTTGTATGGGCTGTGGGTTCTATGTATCCAGTAGCTTATATGAGACTTGGACAGCCTAACACCGTATCTTCGCCATATCGCCTCGATTATCTCTTTGTACGTCAGACCATCTCTGCGAAGCCTATTGACCTCATCAAATAGCCTTATCCGTAGGTCTCGTAGTAGGTAACTCCTCTTCCCTCCTTGTTCCTGCCCCTGGGGCATATGCCCCTCACCCCGGGGCCCAGGGTCCTCAACCATGACATTTCCATGCATAGCATTCCCGGGAGGGTCCAAGCACCGGAGCACACCCCCAGACAGGAGGATTGAACTTCCTCCCGCCGGAGACATGCTCCAAGCGGGAGGCTCCTCCTGTCGGGGCGTATAGGGGTTTGTATTGTTGTCTGAACGTTGGCTCTGTTTCGTCAGTGTGTTTCCACTGATGTCCATGGTTTCTTGAGAAATTTGTGTGCAATGTAAGATTTCAGCATTACCGGTAGCATTTATGTTGGTTATCTGTCTAAGATGCTTCCGTCTACCTCGCTGCAACATATAGCTCATGGTTTTCATGAGTCTTACTAGATTCTGAAGGTGCGTTGTTTTACCCGCTCTCTAAATTCTAAATATGCCGATGTTGCGGTAAAGCAGGCGAGTGTTAGGAATACTGCGGCAAGTATTATTAAGCGGGCGTCCGTGCTGAACATGAGTGCTTGCACACGTGTTATCCCGAAAAATAGGAAGAGAATAGCTGTTACAATTTTGGCCGAAAATCTTGCACCGAATGTACTGCATAAAGCAGCACTATAACTGTAATAGCCTGCCGCCACTAACAAAGCCAGATATGCTGCATCTTTCCATATGTTAGCTAACAGGACTGTGATGGGGTAATCCCGAATCCTCAGAGAGATATACGTTTCTGTCACGAGATAGATATAAAACGCCTGGAGAAGCGAGTAGGCTATCGCAAACGGGTGATGCATGTCTTTCTTTTTCACCTCCATGAATACAAAGGCGGTCCATGGGGCGACGAAAAACAAGACACCTGCAACTATGTTTGCGGCTGAAAAGTGTTCAGGAGGTGTAACCATTAGACCTTCCAACAACAAAAATATGCTGAATCCGGCACAGACCAGGTAGAGAAGAAGTTGGGGAGAAATATTACGGGTTTCACCCTTTAGGTAATTAAAACCACTCCCCACCCTCAATCTCACAACATATTAAAGACCGCAGCTTAAATAATTTCGTTTAAATGATCTGGCCTAGAAAAACCCTGCGTCAGCTACTATTCGGTGCATATCCCCGGACAGAGGAAATATTGTAAAACTCTCAGCTCCTCTACATAGGTGGTGGGGCCGCTGGGATTTGAACCCAGGATTGCCAGCGCCCCAGGCTGGAGTCTTAGACCAAGCTAGACCACGGCCCCCGCCTAAACCACGCTGGCTCGGTATTTTTGTTTTTTTCAGGCTTTGACAAACATCGATTTTTGATACGTAATCCTTTTTACCGCCAAGTATGGTTAATGGGCTGTAATGGCTGTTGGAAGCGTGTCATACGATGTCGACGCCGTAAAGACCACGGTTAACAGGTACTTTACGGTCACTGATGTCTATCTTGATGCGGGGGTGTTGACCTTTGTGGTGGCTGAGAGGGAGATCAAGGAGCGGTTTAAACGGTGTCTTTACGAGCTGAAGGAGCTTGGGTTGATCGCGACCGCGCGGCGGGAGGAGGGATTTGTCAGGCTGAGGGTTTACCCATACGTGAGGCCTCCGAGAAACAACGTAAAAATACCTCTTTTACTGGGCTTGGTTACTGTTGCGACTGTCTCGGTCGACGGTTTTCTACGCTCATCATCACCTCTCTACAGCATGGTTCTAGCGGGCTACGGCGGGGCTCAGGTGTTGTTAAACGGGTTCATCTTCGCAGCAACGCTTATGGCCATAATTTTCGTACACGAGATGGGTCACAAACTCTCCGCACACATCGACAGGGTTGCCGCAAGCCACCCATATTTCATACCCGGTTTCCCAGGAGTAATACCGACGCTTGGCGCGGTGATATTTCAGAAAGAGCCCCTCGCCAACAGAGACGACATGTTTGACATAGGGATAAGCGGGCCCATCGCGGGTTTTGCGGTGGCTTTAGCCGTGACGTTTATCGCGTTCGAGACAGCTGTCTGGGTCCCGGTCGAGAGATATACCGAGCTGCTGCAGATGGCGGCACGTCAGGGAGCTGTGGTAGAGGTCCCCACAATATTCATCCTGATAGGCCAGCTGTACGCAAGGGAGGGCATGGTTCCGTTCTTCATGCCTGTCGGCTTCGCGGCATGGCTGGGGATGGTTGTGACAGCCCTCAACCTCATGCCCATATGGCAGCTCGACGGCGGCCGTATATTTAGAAGCTTCCTAACGAGACGCCAGCACCAGATCGCCTCCTACCTAGCTCTCGGCGTCCTGGTTCTATCAGGCTACTACTTTATGGCTTTATTGCTTATCCTTGTGATGGGCAGAAGTGTTGACATCGTCCCACTTGACGACGTCTCCCCTCTCTCAAGGTGGAGGAAGGTTTCGCTGCTGGGGCTGGCGGCCATCCTAGTGCTAAGCTTTGTACCGCTGACGAGACTGTTCTAACAACCTGTAAGCCTCGTACCCACAGTGTTGGGAACCACGAGGACAGCCGCATCCTTTGAACGGGCCCTCCACGCATACATCATGGCTTGGTCTAGGGTGTCGGCGTGTCTGGCCTTAAGATATTTTGAGACCAGCGCCGCGGGAATCGACGTAACAAGACATACCCGGTGGTTTGAGGCGGTCTCCAACCACGCCGCGAGGCTTCTCGACAGGGGGTCGCTCTCCTCAAAATTTCGTAGACCTGTCAGAAGCTCAGTGAAATGTGGCGGGCCAAGCCCACCGGAGCACTCCAAGGCCGTCACAACAACTTTTCCCGGGGAAACCCCAGCCATCGACGATAACGTGTTTACACATGCGGCGAGCTTCGAGTCAACGGGGTGGCCGGGACCGCCTAAAAGCACTATCTCGGGGTTTTTCAAGGGCCTGAAGGCAGAGGCCTCCAAAGCCTCACGAACCGATAAACCGTCAACCTCCTCTAAACCTCCGTAAACGACATTCACCACAACACCGCCGCAGCCCACTATAGGTGAAACAGTCAGAGAAACATCAGAAAGGCCCATCGCCTCGGCGGACACCTTGGGCCCCAGAACCCTCCCATCCCAGTAGACCGCGGGTGAGATAAGTAGGGCCACGGAGTGCTCGCTGGCGGCTTGGGCGTGGAAAACCTGGCCCACCCCCATCTCCCTCAGCCTCTTACCCAAATAGTTGAAAAGGGCTTTTTCGACCTCTGGGTCGCTGTATCTCCAGCAGGATACACCGACCTTCACCCCGCTTAAACCTCCATGGATGCCGGCTACCGCTCGCAGGCAGGCCTCCACAACCCCCTCAAAGCCATCCAACGCCCAGACGTAATCTATCAAGACAGTGTCACTGTCTCCGTCAAGCTGTGTAGCCAGCCCTTCCACAAACCCCTCAGTCAGACTCCATCTACGCGTGGGCTGGAGTATCTCAACCGGCCCGTCAATATCCGTGAATATCTCAGTCACACCGTACCTGACCCATACCTCGACCATCCCGCTACAACATATATGCGCATTCTTTAGATTTATAGCAGAGGTTTAGAGACTGCATTTCCCGGCATGCGTTTCGAAGAGTTTATGGAGCTTGCGCGGACGCGGCGTAGTTCGAAGGTATTGGGGCTGGGGGAGGTTCCGGTCGAGATGGTTGTCAGAGCTGTGGAGGCGGGTGTGTGGGCCGCCAACGCCCACAACTCCCAGCCCTGGTTCTTCATCGTGGTCGTAGACCATGAGGTTAAAAAACGTCTGCTGGACGAGATGGCCGAGCAATGGCTGGAGGACCTCATAGGAGACGGTGTACCACGGGAGAACGCCGTCAAAGTGGTCGAGGCGGGGAAGGAGAGAAGCATGCGGGCCTCGGCCCTCATAGTAGCCTGCCTCTCTATGAGGGAGATGGAGACCTACTGGGACAGCGGGAGGAGCCGCCTCGAATACATCATGGGCGTACAGAGCCTCGCCGCAGCCCTTCAAAACATCCTTCTCGCCCTCCACTCGATGGGCTATGGTGCGTGCTGGAGATGCTCACCGCTCTTCGCACCTGAAGCGGTGAGAAAGGTGTTGGAGATACCTGACGATGTTGAGCCTCAGGCCATGGTGGAGGTGGGGTTGAAAGGGTTGGAGACCCACGGCGTCAGAAAACCCTTGAAGGATGTTGTCTTCCTAAACAAGTGGGGTGTACGTCTCTGATAACCGCGTTAGCTGGAGGTGTAGGAGCCTCAAAGCTGTTGACGGGGCTCAAACACGTTCTATACCCGAGGACGGGGAAGGCGGTTGTCAACACAGCAGACGACGAGGAGTTCTTCGGATTACATGTATCACCTGACATCGACACCGTTGTATACAGCCTTGCCGGGCTCGCCGACGACTTGAAGGGCTGGGGCGTTGCCGGCGACACCTTCCACGCTCTAGGGATGCTGGAACGGCTTGGGTGCGAGACATGGTTTAAGCTAGGGGACAGAGACCTCGCTGTCCACATCTACCGCACAATGCGGCTAAGAAGCGGTGCCACCCTCACACAGGTTACGCGGGAGATTGCGGCTAGGCTTAACGCAGGATGGGATATACTGCCGATGACCGATGACAGGGTGAGAACAGTTGTGGAAACACCTTTGGGGACGATGTCTTTCCAAGAATACTTCGTCAAACACCAGTACAAGGTCGGGGTTAGGTCGGTTAGGTTTGAAGGCGTTGAGAGGGCTGAGCCAACGCCGCAGGTGGTTGAGGCCCTGAAAACGGCGGAGGCCGTGATAATCTGTCCCAGCAACCCCGTCGTCAGCATAGGCCCCATACTTTCGCTTAAAAACGTTCGGAAGCTCCTGAGGGAATCGGAGGCAACCATCCTAGGCGTCTCACCGATAGTGGGTGGAAAAGCATTACGGGGCCCCGCCGCCGAGATGATGAAGGCTTTAGGTGTGGAGCCTACAGCTGCCGGTGTAGCATCAATGTACAGCGACTTCATGGATATATTCGTCCTCGACGAAGCCGACGAATCTCTCAAAGGAGAGGTTGAAGCCCTAGGTGTAAAGGCTTACACCACGAAAACAGTGATGTCCTCCTTCGACGACAGAGTAGCCCTTGCCGGGTTCTGCCTCAAGGTATTAGGAATCAGGGTTTGAGGTCTGTCGCAGTACTTCCCGTCAAGAGGTTGGAGAATGCTAAGACAAGGCTGGCATCGGTTCTCCCGGAGCCCGACCGCCGTAAAATCGTCCTCAAATGCTTTCTACGCACGGCCCGTTTGTGCAGCATGCTGGGGCTTGAGGTTGTCGCCTTAACCCCCGACACCACCATAGCTCGCATATCAGTGAAAAACGGTTGGTCGGTCTTCTCAGACGAAGGCAGCGGACTCAACACGGCGTTGCAAAAGTTCTTAGACACATGCAGTGAAAAACAGGTGCTCATCATACTCCCGGACCTACCTCTTCTGAGCAGGATAAGCCTGGAGACGGTTTTGTCACTAGCACGCGGTGGCACGCCGGTCATCTGTCCAGACCTACGTCTAGACGGAACCAACATCCTATACCTAACACGGATAAGAGGCTTTACGCCTGCTTACGGGCGGCGAAGCTTCCCTAAACACCTGCGCCAGCTCAACGACGCAAAAATATACGTCTCCACCGAGACAGGTCTTGATCTGGACAGGCCTGGTGACCTAGCTCTTCTTGCGTCTTCTAGTTCTGCGCCCCCTTCTCGCAACAAGCAGCGTGGCCACAACTAGGAGGGGTAGTAGGAGAAGCAGCTCTGCTGCTAACGTGAATGCCGTCCGTCCCTCTTGGGGCAGGGTGGGTGTGGTGACGACTGTTACGACGCTTGTGGAGGCCTGTGTAAAATCAACTTCACCGACTTTCTGCTCTGATGAAAACCCCACGGCATCTGTTGCGTTGACGTAAAACTCCGCCTTCGTTACACCGGAAGGGGGTGTGTAAAGCCCGACGTAGAAATCACCAACCCTCAACATGGCGCTCGATGATGGGCCGAGGGGGTAAAGTCCCTGATACTCGAAGGCGACCAGAAAAACTTTTTCAAGGTCGTTGTCCGTGTCCTGAACCCTAGCCCTAACCTCTACTGAGCCGTTGTCAAACCGCCTCAACGATATGTCGGAGAGCTTGGGCGGGTTCGCCAACACCAAATACCCGATCTTCCTCTGAGAAGGGTCGAGGAACCAGATCCGCCCACCAGCGTCGACAGCGGTAGAGGATGGTGCGATGTTTTGGAGGGTGTGCTCCATGTACCCGGACCGGTCCACAACCCCGACGACCCTCCGTGTGACACTCACGTAGACCAGCTTGTCGTCCAGAGCTGCCGTCGCCGCGACGAAGGTCCCTCTCGGTAGGTTAACAGTCTGTGCTATAGAGCCGTCGGACACCCTGACAACCACGTCGTTGTTTAACACAACCCATACACCTCCCTGGGCGGCCTGTATTTTGGATATTATTCCGTCGAGCTTAACCGTCCTGACGCCTTCTCCCCCCATTATGACCAGGGTGTCGAAGCTTCTGCCCACTCCGTATACGCGGCCGCCGTAAGCCGTGAGATAGCCAGCCTCGTCAGCAACCCTTACTTCGTAGGAACCAGTCTGCTCCAGCGAGTCGGGGGAGAGCCTCTCAACAACCCCGCCCGGTGAATATACGACATATAGGTTTTCACCGTCGCTTGTGATGTCGACGGGACGTGAAGCCAATTCGAAGTAGGCTATGTTGCGCGTGGCAAGGTCTACCTTAGCCACAGAACCCAGCCGCCCAAGCAGTACGTATAGGCTGCCCTTTGCGAAGACAACCTTGTCCGAGGGAGCCTTCAGATTCAACTCAACGTAGGAGCCGGGGCTTGGGAAGTATAGGCCCAGCACGCTGCGGCCGGGGTATGAGACTGCAACCACGCCCCCGTCTGCGTCCAGCCTAGACGGGGAAGCCTCTACGGGGAGCTCTATTATCTTTGGGGGTGAGAGTGAGGCCATGGGCATGTACAGCATTAGGGCCAAGGTCAATGCGACGAGCTTCATCTCCGCGGAAAGGAAGCCTTTCGGTATATGTGTTTAGCGGTACAGCCCATCCCCCGGAGGAGGCTCAATAGTCCGGGCCCGGTGGGACTTGAACCCACGACCTCCGGCTCCGCAGGCCGACGCCCTATCCATTCTAGGCCACGGGCCCACTAGACCTCTAAACCCGGGCTGCTTTAAAGATTTGAACGAATACGCATACATCTGCATATACTTAAACACGTAACCTTATTGCCAAGAGCATAGCACTATTTTACGTGACACAGGAAGTAGTGGTAAGGGGAAAGTGGGCTTCTAGGTTCGTTGCGGCCGCGATAGTTCAGGGCGCCCTCGCCACCGCCAACACGCTCTTCTGGGTTATCGGCCAGCTGGGTTTCATGACGCCTGAGTTCAGCAGAGTAATAGCATTCGGTAGCGCGGGTAACTGGTTCACCGTAGGATACCTCTCATATCTCATAGTGGGCGTGATGGGCGTCGCTGTCACAGCACTCTTCTACAACCACATAGAAAACGTCCTCGGCAAACCATACACAGGCATCGCCGACAAGCTCGCCTGGCTACACCTAATACTGATGAACGTCGGCGTCATCGGCGCTACATGGCTCATGATGATAGGCGGATACCTAGGAGGCGCTGCAATGCTGCCGCCGGAGGTTGGAGGAAAAGGCTGGAACGCGGGGCAGGTGCACACAAATATCTTCTACGGCATACCGCTGGGCTACCCAACCTGGATCGCGATATTCATCTTCCTGCTGGCGGCGGGCGTCCTGCTCGGTGGCCTCGGATACGTCCTGACCTGGAGACGCAAAGTCTAAACCCCCCACAACCCTATTTTTTATCTCACCGGGTAAATACCGAGAGAATACGTTGTAGGTTTGTGGGGCTGAGACTTTATTACCGACAAGGCAGAGGCCGGCGTGAAATACGATGCTCAAAATATTCAGGAAAAAGGAGCCGCCGAAACCCCCCTTCGATGAGAGGCTCAACGAGATCGTGACACGACTTATGACTATCCAGAGCAGGATGGAGAACAAGGCCCGTGCGATGCAGATGCGTGGTAGGGAGCTGTTTAACCAGGTTGTCAGGGCGAAGATGGAGAAGGATGAGGAGAGGGCTGTGGTTTACGCCAACGAGCTGGCCCAGCTGCGGAAGATGATGCACGCCACTGTTAGGAGCCAGGCCTCGCTGGAGGGTGTCGTCCTAAGGCTTGAAGCCGTCAAAGACTACAACGAGGTCAAGAAGGTGGTCGGCCCCGTTGCTGCCGTAGTGATGGCTGTCCAGAAAGACATCAGCGGCGTCATGCCCGAAATATCGACGGGGCTGAGGGGTGTACAAGACCTCCTGGAAGACCTCTCCGTCAGCGTTGGAACCGTCAGCGACACCTACGTCGGAGCCAGCGCCTCAGACCCAGAGGCTGAAGCCATTCTCCGGGAGGCTGCTGAGGTGGCTGGGCAGAGGCTTAAAAGGGAGATGCCTGATATAGAGGGAGGGCAGTTCATAACTTAACCTATAAAAGCGGCCCATAGACACTTCAGCCCGAGATGCCGATCAGAGACGCGTCACTACTGCAGCTTGCGCAAAGCAGGAGGCTGCTGGTCAAGATATGCAGAGACTGCGGAGCCCGCAACGCCAAAACCGCCGTCAAATGCAGAAAGTGCAGGAGCTACAACCTAAGGTGGAAGAGGAGAGAGATCAAGAGGTAGTCTTGGGCCGGTGGTCTAGCCTGGCTATGACGCCACCCTGACGCGGTGGAGGTCGGCGGTTCAAATCCGCCCCGGCCCACAGTAATGTTGCCAGCCTTAGACCAGTAACGGTTTACACTCCTTATTCTGTTAGATCCGTCAGCGCCTCAGACCTGTTGCTCCGGCCGGGATTTGAACCCGGGTCTCGGGCTCGAGAGGCCCGCATACTTGACCGGACTATACTACCGGAGCCCGGTTTGATTTTGTATTGGCTGGTTTTTAACTGTTTTAGGGGCTTTCACGGGCGTAGACGCTTATGATTCCCCGGAACCCTAGCTTTGTGTAGAACTCGACGGCTATTTCGTTGAGTGTGGGGAATTCTGCCGTTATTATCTCAGCCTTTTCTTTCAGCAGCTTTACGGTGTAGTCCAATAGGTTGGCCCCAACACCCCTACGTCTGTATTCGGGTAGGAGGTAGAACTCGACTATGCTCCCCTCCATGCGGGGTTCGTAGAAGGTTCTCTCTCTTATGTCGGCTTTTATGAAGCCCACGACCTTGCCGTTGTCCTCAGCCACCACCACAAGTGAGTTGGGGGACCTTAACGCTTCGACGAAGTATTCCCGGGATTTCTCAGCTATGTCCGCCCTGACCCTCAGCAGTGGGTCAAACTCCTCGTTAAGCCTCTTCAGCCTTACATTCAGCTCTACGAGACTCTGTAAGTCCTTTTCAGTTGCCTTTCTGAACTCAACCATCTCAGTCCACCTGTGGGAAGGGTTTAATTAGCTTTAAGTCCATGAGGGAGATCAGGACCTTGCGAGCCCTCTCGATGACGTTTCTTGCGTTCACCAGCTCTTCTTCATAGGTCATGGGACGCCGCGCAACCCCTTCCTCTGACGCTTTCTCAGCCACCGCCGCAGCCACATGTACGTAAACCTCCCATTCCTGCATCGTTGGAATTATGTAGTCGGGTGTCAACTTTTCCTCAGGCACGTAGTTCGCCAAAGCCCAGGCTGCGTGGAGAACCATTGTGTCCGTTATAGTCTTGGCACGGATGTCAAGGACTCCCCGGAAGACAGCCGGAAACACTAGGCTGTTGTTGACCTGGTTTGGGAAGTCGCTGCGGCCGGTTGCCACGACAGCGGCCCCCGCCTCCTTCGCCTCCCAAGGCCACATCTCTGGAACTGGGTTGGCGAGCAGGAAAACAACAGGGTCTTCAGCCATGGACTTTATCCACTCTTTCTTCAGCACGCCGGGCCCAGGCCTCGACGCCGCGATCAAAACATCAGCATCTCTCAAAGCCTCCGGAATATCTCCACTCCTTTTCTCCCTGTTTGTCTTTAACCCGAGCTCGTACTTCCACGGGTTCTTAAGCATCAACTCGTCCATATCCTCCCTCTCAGCGTGTAATATGCCCCGTGTATCTACGAGAATCATTTTGGACATATCTGCGCCTGCTTTTTCCAGTAGACGGGCTGTGGCTATGTTGGCTGCACCGGCGCCCAGTAAAACTATTCTTGAACGGTTTAGCTTGCGGCCTGTTATTTTGAGGGCGTTGAAGAGGCCTGCGAGTGTTGCGGCCGCCGTGCCAAGCTGGTCGTCGTGCCACACAGGTATTGACATTTCCTTTCTGAGCTTGTCAAGTATGTAGAAGCATTCAGGTGATGATATATCTTCTAGGTTTACGCCTCCCAGCCCCGGCTCCAACGTTTTCACCACCTCAACGAACTTGTCGGGGTCCTGTATGTTGAGACATAGCGGAAATGCGTCAACCCCGCCCAGGAACTTGAAGATAAGCGACTTCCCCTCCATCACCGGCATGGCGGCCTCAGGGCCTATGTTTCCCAGCCCCAACACCCTTGTCCCGTTTGTTATGACGGCGATGGTGTTCCACCGCCACGTATACTCGAAGCTTAGGTCGCGGTTTTCCTTGATAGCTTTGCAGACCGCCGCAACACCGGGAGTATACCATACAGCGAAGTCCTCCAAGGACCTTACAGGTATTTTGGGGATTATCTCAAGCTTGCCGCCATAGTAGGGCGCTGCCTTAACAGCTGCTTTGCTTGGACGGTCCAGCTCCTCAACCACGGTAGTTAAACATCTCACCTGTCTTTAAAGATGTCTGCTTCTGATACGTTCGGCAACTTTAGATGTTTTTGTTGTTAAATTAAATAATGGAGCGCGGTCCTATGTCCATGGAACCTATTCGGGAGACCTATATCCTGCTGCCCGAAGGTACCGACCTCTTGATGTACCTTGTTCTACTCCCATTCGCCGTTGTCTTCCTATACGGTTTGTACAGGAGGTTAAGCGTTACCGGTTTTCCGTCGTTGAGGGATATATGGGCGGGCTTGCCTTATGTCGTGCGGTTCTGGCTGCTGCAGAGAAGGGTTGTCAGAGAGCGTCTCGCCGGTCTTATGCATGTCTCCATATACTCCGGCATACTTGCTCTCTTCATAGGAACCTCGCTGGTTTTCATTGACTACGACATTCTCCGCAATTTTCAGGCCCGGATGCTTCGTGGGGACTTTTACCTGTTTTACGAGGCCGCACTTGATTTCATGGGCCTCGCATTGCTCGCAGGACTTGGGCTACTTTTCTACAGGAGGCTGGTTTTACGGGAAGAACGGCTCCGCCCCAAGCTCGAGTACCTCATGGTCTTATCTGGGCTGTTTTTCATCGGCTTGACAGGTTATCTGCTTGAGGGTATTAGGCTGACGCTGGAGCCTAGGCCGTGGGGAGGTTGGAGCTTTGTTGGAAAAGCTTTATCAGACATAGTCTTCGCAGCCTTTGCCGCCAACACCCTGCAAACGGCTTACGTGGGGCTGTGGTGGAGCCACGCCATAGTTGCGTTCACGATGGTCGCACTACTGCCCTACAGCTCACTCTACCACATCTTCTCCACACTCCTACACATAGCAGCCAACGCTCCAAAGCAGCCGCCGACCGGCAAAATGAATACACCGTTCAAGCTTGAGGAGCTGACGCCTGAAGCCGAGATCAAGGTAGGTTTCAGAAAGGTTGGGGAGCTATCCGGCATGGGGCGTTTGGAGCTCGATGCGTGCACAGACTGCGGGCGTTGTGAAGCGGCCTGTCCTGCGTTTGAAGCGGGAACCCCGCTCTCGCCCCGCATGATTGTCCAGAAGCTGAAAAACTCGATGTGGATGGATGGAGGACTGGAGACCGATGTTTTCGCGTCAGGCCTGATAGATGAGGAGGAGGTTTGGGCGTGTACTTCTTGCGGGGCCTGCATTGAGGCCTGCCCCGTGCTGATAAGGCCCATGAACTACATCCTCGAAATGAGGCGTGCCTTAACTCTGGAGGGTAGGCTTGATAAGAGAAAGAACGCTTTGTTGACGAACCTCGCCCGCTACGGAAACCCTTACGGCCTCGACCCCTCTGTGAAGCAGGAGTTTGTTGAAGAGCTTAAATCCATGGGTGTTAGGACGGTTGAGGAAAACCCGGACGCAGAATATGTTTACTGGATTGGCTGTGCCTCAATTTACGACGCAAGGGGCCGGGAAATAGTGAAAAACATGGCCAGGATTCTGCTCAGGGCCGGTGTGTCTTTCGCCATACTGGGCGTTGAGGAATCATGTACCGGCGACCCCGCCAGACGTGTGGGGGAGGAGGGGAGGTTTCAGGAGATGGCTTTGGCGAACATAGAGAAGCTGAAGTCCCTCAAAGCCAAGAAGATACTGGTAAACTGCCCCCATTGCTACAACACGTTCAAGAACGAATACGGCGAATTCGGTTTGACGGTTGATGTGCAGCACCACACCCAGCTCATTGCCGAATTACTGAGGAATGGGAAACTCAGCATCGGTAAAGGGTTGTCCGCGAAAATAACCCTCCACGACTCATGCTACCTCGCCCGCCACAACGGCGTCATCTCAGAGCCGAGAACGATACTCTCAAAGCTTGCAGGTGAGGATGGCTTCATCGAGCTTAAACGGAGTGGTTTGAAGAGTTTCTGCTGCGGCGCTGGCGGGAGCACATACTGGTATGAGGTAAGGAGACGGGACAGGGAGAGCATTATTAGGCTTAGGGAGGTTCTGGGCGCCGGTGCCGGTGTTTTGGCCGTCGAATGCCCCTACTGCATGCAGATGTTCGCCGACGCCGCCCGAGTTATTGGCGTCGAGGATAAAATCAAGCTCAAGGATGTGGCCGAGGTCGTCGCCGAGGCTGTCGAAAAATAGCGTTTTAACAGCAGTTATCTTGCCCGACACCATCCCTATACTAATCCTATTCTTTCTTGATGTTTGTTGTTTAACCAGAGGCGGTCCGAATAAGGTGTTTAAATAAGATAGAAAGACCTTGGATGCCTTCCAAATAGCTACTTACAACGGTATTTTAGGTGCCGGGTCCGTCGGTTTATGAAATGCCTGATATAGTGGTTTGCGTCAAGCAGACCGCCGACGTTTACCAGCTCAAACCTCACCCGGAAACCCTTGCGCCACAGCTTTCACAGGCACAGGCGAAAAACAGCGACTTCGACCTGAACGCCCTCGAGGAGGCTGTGAGGCTTAAGGAGAAACATGGCGGCCGAGTTGTAGTTGTAACGGCCGGTGCTGACGTCAAACCATTACTTGTGAGGGAGTGTTTAGCCATGGGAGCGGACGAGGCCTATGTCTTCTCAAACAATGTTATGTTAGGGGCTGACGGCTACGTTACATCTACAGTTCTTTCAAGGATAATTGAGAAAAAGGTGGGGCGGTGGGACCTGATTTTATGTGGCGAGGCATCGCTGGACGAGAACGCATACCAGACGGGGCCCATGCTGGCGGAGGTTTTCAATGTGCCTCACGTCTCGTATGTGAACAAGCTGGAGTACGGAGACGGGTTCATAAAGGCGTGGAAGAGCATTGAGGACGGTGTCGCGGTCGTAAGATGCAGAACCCCGGCAGTAGTAACAGTCGGGCTTGAGATAAACACACCGCGTCTACCAAGCCTGTTGATGATTAGGGCGGCCCAGAAAAAACCACTTGTCGAGGTTAAGGCTGAGGAGCTGGGCCTGGGCCCGGAAACGCTTAAGCCTCTAGCGGAGCAGCGGCAAGTAAAGGCGTTGAAGACTGAGCGTAAAAAGAAGGTGTTTGAAGGAAAGCCTGAGGAGTTGGCTGAGCAGCTGGTTGAGGTAATTCTTTCGGAGGGGGTGGTCAGGAAGTGAAAGCCCTAGTTTTTGGAGAGAAGCTTGAGCAGGCAGCAGGCCTGACGTCTTACATAGCCGCGAAGCTCAAACCCGCCGAAACATACACCGCCGTGGTAGGTGAGCCGGCGGAACAGGATGTTCAGGCTCTGGGTAGAGCGGGGGCGGACAAAATAGTATCCCTTCCGGGCAGTATTTTGGTAGAGGGTCCTGCCCAGACGGCCGCAGTGCTCTCCGAGGCTGTAAAGGAATTTGGAGCAGACCTTCTAGCTGTTTACGCCTCAAAAACGGGAATTGAGGCTGCTGCGAGGGCCGCGAGAAGGCTTAACGCCGCATATGCGAGCGAGGCGATCACGCTTGAGCTGGTTGATGGTGGCGTTCAGGTCTCTAGGCTTGTGCTGGGCGGCGGATTTCTCTCAACTGTTATGCTGAAAACAAGGCCGTGCGTCGTCAGCTTGAAGACCTTGGAGGAGGGTGGCGTTTATTCGAAAAACCCCTCAGTTGTGAAGTATTCGCCGAATGTGGAGGCCCCGAAGCTTGAGTTGGTTGAAATGGTTAAACCTGAGGCGTCAAGGGTGGAGCTCGAGAAGGCCGACGTAATTGTTGCGGTTGGGAGGGGGTTCAAGAAGAAGGAAGACCTTGCGATGGCTGAGGAGCTGGCCCGCCTTCTCGGTGGCGAGGTGGGGTGCAGTAGGCCAATTTCAGGCGACCTTAAATGGCTCAGCGAGGAAAGGCACATCGGGCTTTCAGGAAAACGGGTAAGGCCAAAGCTGTACATAGCCCTCGGCATCTCAGGACAGGTGCAGCACCTGGTGGGGATGAGGGATTCCCGCACAGTCATCGCTGTCAACACAGACGCAAACGCCCCCATGTCCACGGAGTCTGACTATTTCTTCGTCGCAGATATCTATAAAATACTACCTCCAGCAATTCAAAGGCTTAGGGAAAAGCTGGGACGTTGATGCGCTACTCTACAGCCGTGCTCGCGAACATAGGCCCAGGTGGGCGTCGTGGCCTCCTCCAGATAAGAAACCGTCCAATGATAGAGTACGTTCTCGACGCGGTCCCGGACGACACAGAGGACATACTCATTTTCACGCAGGCTGAGAGTATGGATGCTTATGTGGAGGTGGCTGAGAGGTTCGGCGCCCGTGTCGAGAAGTCGCCCCCACAAAGCGTTGACATAAGGTTCCAGCTTGACCCCATACTCAGAACACTGTCCACCGACGGATGTCTACTGCTCTCCTGCGACACCCCATTGATAAATAGAGGCTTGACAGGTTTTCTAAGGGATATTATCACGAGGTTTTCCGCCGCCATTCCCAGGCCTTCGATAGACAGGCCAGAGTTCGTCCCCGCCGCCTACAGGGTCCAGTCCTTCATCAAAGCCATGGATGAAAACCCTGAGATGAAGATGGATGAGCTGGTGAAGAAGGTTAGCAACATACTCTACATCTCTGCGCAGAGCTTCAGGATATTTGACGAGAAGCTGAGGTTTCTCGAAAGGGTTCAAAACCAGACAGATGTACGAAGGGTTGAAAAGATACTGCAGACGATGGAGCGGTTGTAGAGGTTTTCTGGATGAGGGCCGTCCTCCCCATAGGCAAGCTCCCTGAGGAATTCCTCCGAAAACACGTCCTCCCCTATCTCGGGTACAGGAGAGGGGATGTGGTCCTGTGGCCCGGCTTCGGCGAAGACGCCGGCGCCGTAAAGATGTCGAAGAAAACCTACATCTTCTCCACCGACCCGATAACAGGCTCTAAGGGGCTTGTGGGCTGGCTGGCGGTCCAGGCCTCGGCGAACGATGTAGCGGTTTGCGGGGGTGAGCCGCGCTGGTTTTCTTTAACCATTTTAATGCCAAGAGGAAGCCGCCCAAACGACATAGACAGAGTGGTGAAACAGATTCATACGGCGTGCAGGGAGCTTAAAGTCGCCATCGTCACGGGCCATACAGAGGTCGCGCCCTTCGTCTCCGAACCGGTCGTCGTGGGCCATATGGTGGGGGTTTTGGTTGCCGACAGGGTTGTCACAAGCGCGGGCGCTAAACCCGGCGACCACATAGTAGTTGTAAAGTCCCCCGGGCTGGAGGGCTCCGCAATTCTTGCTACAGATTTCCCCGAACAACTGATAAGCAGAGGTGTGGACAAGCGTGAGGTAGCGCTTGCAAGACGGTTTGTGAGGTACATTAGCGTGGTTAAGGAGGCCCTTGCATATGCTAAGACAGGTGCATCAGCTTTGCACGACCCGACCGAGGGGGGTTTGCTTGGCGGACTATATGAAATTGCAAGGGCCTCTGGTGTGGGGTTCGAGGTTTACCGCGACAAAATACCCGTCAACCCTATTGTCTCCAAGATATGTAGCCGGCTGGACCTAGACCCTCTCAAGCTCATCAGCTCAGGCTCCCTCATAGTAGTCGCAAAACACATCAACCCCAAACTGTTGAAGAGGACCGGGGGCCGTGTTGTAGGAAAAATCCTGTCTAGGAAAAAAGGCATGAACGTTTACTCGGAGAATGGAAGGGAGAGAGTTAAAGGCCCTGTCCACGACGAGCTGTGGAGGTTTTTAGAGGAATACGCTTCCTGAAAAATGTTAAATCCAGTGGCTGCGGTCAAAAAGGCATGGATGTGCTGCAAGCCATCAGGACAAAGCTGGAGGTCAAGGAGTATGACCAACGCCCAGTGCCTGAGGACGTTGTCCGTGACGTACTGGAAGCCGCCCGCATGTCTCACACGGGGCTTAACAGCCAACACTGGAGGTTTATAGTGGTGGACAGCCGGGAAGACCTGCGTGAGCTTGCTGAAATAAGCCGTACAGGTAAATGGGTTGCGGGCTGTTCCTTCGCCGTTATTGTCTTGACGAATCCGCAGTATCCTTGGCATGAGTTGGATGCTGGGAGGGCTGTAAGCTACATGCAGCTGGCGGCATGGAACAGCGGCGTAGCCTCAAGAATTTACACAGGCTACAATGATGAGGCGATGAGGAAGAAATTCAACATACCGGCCGAGCTACACATAGCCTGCGTCATAGGGTTCGGATACCCGGCCCGCAAGATACTGGGGCGTAAAAACAGAGCTCCAATAGAGTCGATAGCCTATCGCGGAAAAATGGGTGTGCCATACAGACTACAGTGACTCGGTGGGCTGGGAAAGGACCAGCTTTTTCATAGCGGCCCTTAGGTGGCGGGATACGGTGGACTTTGAAAGCCCGAGGACTTTAGCGATGTCCGCGAGGCTGTTTAACCTCGTGTTAGAGAAATAACCCATCGAAATCGCAGCGTACAACACCTCGCTCTGCCTCTTCGTAAGAACATTGCCTAGCCTCAGCGACGACCTTTTCAAAACCTCCACATCAAGCCCCTCAGCACTCATTTCATCAACAATCTTCTTCGCCGTTATCTTCCCTGGCGTGATAAATGTAAACAGAACACCTAGCTCTTTTAGGAAGAGAACCCCTAACGGTATCGCGGAATTACGTGAAATTACCTTGCAGGCCTTACAACTGGGAGCATCAACCCATAGATACTCCCGCCCCATCCTATAGAATAAAGCGTCCTCCATCCTCAACAACCCCGTCAAGTCATTGATGTTGGAGAGATGTATTAGATGGCTTGATACAGTTTCTCCAACCCTGATGTTTTTGAACGAGCCCTCCAACCTCTTAGACATAAGCAGTTGAACAACCCTACACGTACTATTCTTGACAAGCACCGTCACCTGAAGCGGGCCACGGACCAAAGCACTACAAAGCACCAACTTCAAACCATTTAATAATTTTATACCGTTCTAAATCTGGAATATGCAACACCGTTGCAGCAACCTTAAATTATCCAACCAATCTATGCAACATTGTTGCATAATCAAGTATTAGGTATCTTCATAACTTATATTATTGATGAGGTTGTTTAAGATTCTGGCATTAGTTTTCGGGTTGATGCTGCTGGCTGTTGCAAACGCTTTTGAGTATGCACCGGGTGTGCCAGGTAATCCACCCCCTGACGCTAAGCCCAGCAAATCGTTTCTGCTTGTGGCCGAGGAGCGTGACGTGGTTATTGGTGATGGATTGGTCTTCAAGGCTTTCACCTTCAACGGGACTTCTCCAGGTCCTTTGATTGTTGTGGAGGAGGGAGATGTGGTCGAAATTGTTGTGAAAAACGTAGGAAGATACACTCATGGTCTTTCAATCCATGCCGCGAACACACAGACATCAAAGTTTGTGGGAAACATAGCGCCCAATGGCGAGGGCCGTCTACTGTTCAAAGCAGACTTCCCAGGAGTGTACATGTATCACTGCGCGCCGGGTGGGCATGGCATACTAACGCACACGCTTGCCGGCATGTACGGCATGGTAGTCGTCGAGCCTAAGAAAGGCAGCTACCTCTTGGAAAGACAGCTGGGTAGGGAGCCTGACATCAGAGTCTACCTAATACAGCACGAGGTATACATGAATGGCCGCGACTTCTACGATGGAAAACCGGCATACGTTATGTTCAACGGCTACGTGTTCCGTTATTTAGGGGAGCCGATTAAGGCTAGGCCAGGCGACTACGTTAGGTTTTACTTTCTAAACGTGGGACCAAGCCTGACAGCGAGCTTTCACGCAGTAGGAGGTATCTGGGAATATGTCTACCAAGGCGGAAACCCCAACAACGTACACATAGGTCTCCAAACAGTCACAGTCGGGCCAACAGATTCATATGTTATTGAGTGGCGTGTCCCCGCGGAGGGTAACTTCCTCCTCGTCACACACGCCTTCGGAACGCAGGCGATCAAGGGAGCTGTAGGAGTTATCTCATCTTCCGCAGATGCCGAGAGAACCTCCGTAGTTTTGCCGAACGGGCCAGCCCTGGCGCCGCCGACATCGGTTAAAAGGATTTTGGCTCCCTTTGAGCCTACACAGGATGAAGTCAAGACATATCTTCCGGGAGAGAAAGTGGTGATACAGATTGTCGGAAACAGCTTCTACCCCAAAGTTGCAAGGGTTCCTGTCGGCTCGCAGGTAACTTGGGTCAACGAGGACGTTCTGAGCATAGGCTCCGGTGAGATAACAGGACAACACAACATAGCCGTCGTACAAGGGCCCGTCTCACTAACCTCACCTCTGCTGAAGAACGCCGAACAATTCACCCTGAAAATCGATAAGGAAGGCCTTTACCAGTACATCTGCGGGATACATCCATATATGAAGGGCGAGATATCCGCCTACCAGGCCTCTGGCGTGGGCGGTCTGGGTCTTCTTGGGGGATTGTCTTTCACTGCTGACCTGACAGTCATCAGCGTATTCCTCGGAGGGCTTGGAGCACTTGCTCTACTTGTGTTCGTTGGTGAAAAATCCGCTAAGCGTCATGAAAAATAAGTATCCTGTGCTAGCAGCGGTAACCCTAGCTGTCTTTCTATATCTATTTACAACGTGGTTTATCAAACAGGATTTGGGCGATAGAGCGGTTGAAGGCTTGTTAACGAGTGGGAAGCGGCTTCCGAACTTCCACCTTACAGATGTTGATGGTGGACATGTCTCTCTGGATGATTTCAGGGGACGTGTCGTCTTGATATTCTTCGGCTATACAAACTGCCCAGATGTGTGTCCCTTGGCGCTTAAGAGATTTGCCGAGCTTGAAATGCTTTTGGGCGAGAAGTCGAAAGATGTCTCATTCATCTTCATAACCACCGACCCATATAGGGACAGGCCGGAAAAACTCTCCTCTTTTATAGAACAGTTTGGTGGTAAGAGTGTAATCGCCTTGACTGGCAGTTGGAAGGAGTTGGCTGAGGTGTGGAAAGCGTACCATGTTAGACCGCTGGACCAAGAAGAGCCATCTACATACGTGACCCACTCCGCCGTCATCTACCTCGGCGATAGAGAGCTAATCCTCAGAGGTATACTAACACCTGAGATGCCTGCCGAAGAAATGCTGAAAGAAGTAATCAGGTACGTCTAAGTCTGGCTAACGCTATTTCTCTCGCGGTGGCCTGTATTGGCCTGTCTGTCAACTCAATCTCCTCAAGCCATTTAATGCTCTGGTAGCATTTTTGGCCGCTGAAGACGAGCCTCAGAGGCCCTCCATTCTCCCTTGGAAGGGGTTTGCCGTGAAGGGAGTGTGCTACAACCAGTTGATCTAGGCTTTCTACTGGGAATGCCTCGGTGTAGTCTCCCGACTTGAAGATGGCGTAGCGGGCCTCAGGGAGCGGCGATGCGGGCATGACCACGGCGGAGGCCTTAACCCCCTGCCACTCTGTTCCGGGAACCACCCAGCCCTCGAGACAGTGGAAGTCGAAAGTCAGTGAGACTTGTGGGAGCTTCATCAAGTCCCCTAATGTGAGCTCAAGCCTTTTCCGTACAAGCCCCGTAACCCTTAAACCCCATTCACCCACATCCGGAAAGCCCTCAGAGAAAACAGGCAGCTTTTCCAAAACCCTGTCCACAAACACATGAGGTCTTAGCTGGAAAATATCCTTTTCCACGCTTAAAGCTAAAGCCTGGGTAAGTATCCGCTGGACAGGATGGTTGAAGGGCTTCGTTATGATCCAAGGGCTGTAGAGGAGGCTGTGGCGAAGAAGTGGGCCGAGAAAAACATAGTACAGAAGGTCTTTGAGGCCAACAGGGAGGGGCGGTGGTTTACCTTTTTGGAGGGGCCGCCGACTGTCAACGGCTACATGCACATAGGCCATACACGTGGCCGTGTGTACAAGGACATCATCCTACGGTTCAAGACGATGCAGGGATATAGGGTCTGGAGGAGGGCTGGATGGGACTGCCAGGGGCTGCCCACCGAGATCGAGGTCGAGAAGAGGCTTAACATCACAAGCAAGAGAGACATCGAGAGAATCGGGCTTGAAAGGTTTGTAGAGGAGGCTTGGAGAGTTGTCGACCATTATTTAAGCCGCTGGAGGAAGGACAGCGAAAAACTAGCCCTCTGGCTGGACTACGAAAACGCCTACGAAACCCGTAGAGATGTCTATATGGAGCATGTTTGGTATCTTCTGAAAAAAGCCTACGAGAACGGAGACCTCGTCGAAAGCCTGCGCGTAGTCCCTGTATGCCCGCACTGCGAGACAGCCCTCTCACAGCATGAACTTGCCCAAGGCTACGAAGAAATCGCAGACCCCTCCGTTTACGTTAAAATGCCTTTGAAGAACGGCGGGTACGTCGTCATCTGGACTACTACTCCGTGGACAATTCCCGGGAACATGGCTGTAGCGGCTTCCCCGCACGCTGTCTACGTAGAGCTCGATGTTTCTGGCGAGAGATGGTTTGTTGCTGAAGCGTTGCTGGAGAGGTTTGCCTCCGAAACCGGGCTGACGGACTACCGCGTAACCAGAAGGCTGTTTGGACGTGAGCTAGTAGGAATGGAATACACCCACCCACTAGCTGATTTTATACCATTCCACAGGGACAAAACATACCACATAGTTGCATCGGAGCATGTCTCGCTGGAGGAGGGTACGGGCTTTGTACACATAGCACCAGCCCACGGACCCGAAGACTTTGAGATAGGAAGGAAACATGGCTTAACCATTTTCTGCCCCGTAACACAGTCCGGGATATTCACGGAAGAGGGTGGGAGGTACGCCGGGCTTGGGGTTGAAGAGGTCTCCCGGATGGTCATCACAGACCTAAAAAACAAGAACCTTCTCGTAAAAGCCGGAGAGATCGTCCACAGCTATCCCCACTGCTGGAGATGTGGAACTAAGCTGATTTACCTCGCGAGCGTACAGTGGTTTCTCCGCGTGGAACGTATCAGGGACAAGATGGTTGAGGGTAACAAGAACGTGAAGTGGTGGCCTGAATGGGCTGGGACAAATAGGTTCGGTGACTGGCTTGCAAACGCCGAGGACTGGTGCATATCTAGGAGCAAGGTTTGGGGTACACCGCTAAACGTCTGGAGATGTGAGTCATGTGGCGAGAAAAAAGTAGTTGGTTCCAGGGAAGAGCTTGAGGATGCTGTTGAGAAGCCCTCGGTTAAGAGGATGCATAGGCCTTGGGTGGATATGTACGTCTTCAAATGCGGTAGGTGCGGCGGTATGATGCGGCGTATACCCTTTGTCCTCGACACATGGCTTGACTCCGGCGTAGCGTTCTACGCAAGCGTAGACGCACTACACAACCCAAGCCTCTTCAAAACACTCTTCCCATACGACTTCATAACGGAGGCCATAGACCAGACCCGCGGCTGGTTCTACACGCTGATGTTTACTTCAACGCTGCTGTACGGTACACCGCCCTACAAAAGCGTCCTAAACCAGGGGCATGTTCTCGACGAGTTCGGGAAAAAGATGTCCAAATCCAGGGGCAACGTTGTATGGGCTGAGGAGGCTTTCAAAAGGTTCGGTGTTGACCCGTTGAGACTCTACCTTGCGGGTAAGGCGGAGCCATGGAGTACGATAAATTTTGTTCCCTCGGAGGTGGACCAGGTAGCTGAAGCACTCAACATACTGTGGAATGTCTTCAACTTCGCCTCAACATATATGAAGCTAGACGGCTTCGACCCCGTAAAACACAGACTCGAAAACTACGTAGGCGTCCTAAGGTCTGAGGACCGCTGGATTCTCTCTAAGGTGAACAAGTTAGTGGAGGATATAACCGCCAGCCTCGAGGAAATGGAGATACATCATGCGGTGCGGATGCTCCTCGGCTTTATCACGGAGGACCTGAGCAGAACCTACATAAGGTCTGTCAGGAGACTTGCCTGGACAGAGGCAGAAATGGCTGAGAAGATGGCTGCCTACGCCTGCCTCCACTATGTTCTGAAAAAGGTCGTCCTACTGCTTGCGCCTTTCACCCCCTACCTTTCAGACATGCTTTACGAGGATTTGAGAGCGGACGGCGACCCTGAAAGCGTGCATTTAGAGCGCTGGCCTCAAGTAGATGAAAGATTTCTCGACGAGAAATTGGTCTCCTCGATGGAGGTTGTCCGCGACATCTTAACATCCATTTTGGCGGCACGGCAGAGGGCTGGAAGGAAGCTCAGGTCCCCAGTCTTAAACATAGCCATCGTACCCAGAAACCTGCATACATTCGAAGCGGTCAAAACATTTGAAGCATTCCTCAAAGAGTCCTCGAACACTGAGAGGTTAACTGTCTTGGAGCCAGATGCCACATTTGAGGGCGTCAGATATGTTGTTGAGGCCGAGCTTCACAAGGTAGGGCCACGTCTCGGTAGACGTCTGCCCGAACTGCTTGAATACCTGAAAAAATGTGACACACATGATCTGGTGGAGAGGTTGAGAAGGGAGCACAGGGTAAGGATACCCCTACCATCTGGGGAGGTTGAGCTGGGTGAGGATGAACTGGTCGTCAAGAAGACCACTGCTGAGGAATACTCTTATGCTGAAAACCCCCATGCCGAGGTATACGTAGACCTGCGGACTACCCCCGACCTAGAGTCCACCGCTGCAGCCCGTGAGGTTGTGAGGAGGATACAGCTGATGAGGAAGGAGGCTAAACTTGAGATGCTGGATAGAATTGACTGCATCATTCAGGCAGATGACCCAGACTTTATACAACACCTATCGATGAAGAAGACCTACATAGAGGAGGAGACGCGGGCCTCTCTAACGCTCTCCAACTTATCGCCGCATCCCCCCGAAGGCTACTTTGTGCGGGACTGGGAAGTTGAAGGAGTTACCGTGAGAATAGCCTTCCGCAGACAGAGTAATAAAACTTATAACCACGGCTAAAAGGTGTCAAGCGAAATGGTAAACCCGAAGGTCGGCATCGCCCTCGGAGCCGCCGGTGTAGCCGTTGTCCTTCTCCCCGTACTCGCACTGTTTTTCATGGGTGGGTATAACTCTCCAATACAGCGTTTTTACGACACGCCTCTTGCACCAGGTCTCCCGATGGGCTTGATGGTAACGGCTGTTGGTGCAGCGGTGGCGGCGGTCGGGCTTTTGTTATTTGTAAGGGGTATGAGGTCCGTACCAACATACTCTCCGGCCCCAACAGTGGTTAGAAGGCCTGTGAGGAGAGGCGGTGAGGCATCTGGGCTGGAGAAAATAGAGGATGAGCTTGAGGCAATGTTTAGGGAAGAGAGGCCTGCTGTTGAAGTGAGGACGGTGCAGCCGAAGCCCCGGCAGGAGAAAAAACTGGAGGCCGGCGGGACTCCGCGGGCAGATGTCAAGCCTGAGGCGGAACCCGCAGGCACATACATAGTGGTCTCTAAGGGCGTTGACATGGTTTGCAGGACATGTGGGGCGAGTAACGAGATAGGTGCAAGGGTATGTGGACAGTGTGGTGCCAAGCTCTATGAGCCTGACTCAAAAACAACCCCCTGCCCTGTCTGCGGAGCGCCTGTCGATGAAACATTTAAAGTGGGTGAAAACATTGTCTGTGGGGTATGCTTCAGCGAACTACGTTTAGCAAAGAGTATTGCCTGAACGGTGTGCTGTCTTGGAGGGAGTTAGGCCTTTAACAACAATCCATAAAAACCTTAACAAGCCTGTCCGCGTCTTCCTCAAGAACGACTTGAGGTATGAGGGCCTGATGGTTGAGTGCGACAACTACATGAACATGCTTCTCGAACACGTAGTGGAATACCATGGGGAAGACAAAAAAGCAGGATACAGCCGAGTTCTCATCCGCGGCAACAACATCATGTACGTGATCCTAGGCGAGAAATAACCACTTTACACAGGGTTAAAAATGTTAAGAACTTAATATTGCGGTTCATGGTTGACGCTTTAGGTGGATTTTAATGGCCTCATACGTTGTCGTTGAACCTCTTGACAAAAAACCCGTCGAGCAGCAGGAGATTGAGATGGTTGAGCGTAAGGGACTAGGCCATCCAGACTACATAATTGACAGCGCCTGCGAGGAGGCCTCAATAATGCTTTCACAATACTACTTCCAGGAGTTCGGCAAAATACTTCACCACAACCTGGACAAGGGGCTGCTGGTTGGCGGACGCGCATACAACACCTTCGGCTACGGCAGGCTGGAAGAACCCATAACCATAATCATAGCGGGCAGGGCCTCCACCTCCGTAAAAACACCGACCGGGGTCACATTAATCCCCTACAAGGAGATTATCACAAAAGCGGTTAGAGACATGATTAGGAGAAACTTCCGATTCCTTGACTTCGACCAGCACATACAGCTAGAGATAAGAGTGAGGGAGAGCAGTCCGGACCTTAAAGCGGTTGTGGAGGCGAGCGCGGAGATGCCTCTAGCCAACGACACATCCTACGGCGTAGGCTTTTACCCCTTAACCACGTTAGAAAACCTCGTCCTGAACACTGAGAGGCATTTAAACTCCCCACAGTTCAAGCTACGGGTCAAGGAGAGCGGTGAAGACGTAAAGGTTATGGGGCTCAGGAGAGGTAGGAAAATAATTCTCACAGTGGCCGACGGAATAGTGAGCAACTTGACGAAGGACAGAGACCACTACATCTCCGTTAAACAGGCTTTGAAGCAGGAGGTGGAGGATATAGCTGCGAGGCTTGCACCAGACTACGATGTTGAGGTATATGTTAACACAGCCGACCGCTATGGTGAAGGTGTGGGGGACGAGGTATTCTACCTAACCTGCACGGGGACCTCTGCGGAGCACGGAGACGACGGGAACACGGGTCGCGGCAACAGGGCAAACGGGCTGATAACACCTAACAGGCAGATGTCGCTCGAGGCCACGGCTGGGAAAAACCCGATATCGCATGTGGGCAAGATCTACAACGTCCTAGCATCTCTGACGGCGAAAAGAATCTACGAAGAGACCAAGGCTGTTAAGGAGGTCTACGTCCGGATGCTCAGCCAGATAGGTAAGCCTCTAAACCAGCCTCTCTCAGTCTCGGTCCAAGCAATCCCTGTTGATAAATTCGACACAAACCTAGTCAGGGAGATTGAGCAAATAGTCATCGACCAGGTTAATAATGTGACACATGTAACAGATTTGATTCTCTCACGGGAGGTCGCGGTGTTTTAAAGATACCGGTCTAGGTTTCTCATCCTCTCAAGAACCTGGCTGCACTGGCGCGGCGTTAGGCATCTGAACTCTATCCCATGCAGGTCCAGCATGCTCCTGGCCTTCTTTGTCAGGCCGGGCGCCGCTATCACCGCCCTCGGCCTATTGCCGAACTCCTCCTGCAGACTCTCGACATAGGTTTTCAGCTGCAGGATGTCCTGAGCCGTGGCACTGTTTTTCTTGAACTCAACAACGAGGATGTTTCCATGCCTGTCAACTCCCAGCAGGTCAACCCTACCTGTCTTCCTTACAGGTCTCTCCTCCACGAAAGGCTTGAACCCTTCTTCGACAAGGTCTGGCCGCGCAATCACTGCTTTCTTCATATCCTCCTCCGAAGCATACATTTCGAAGACGGCTGTGTCACGCAGCTCGAAGTACTCAATCCTCGGCGGGGAGGTGAATATTATTGTGAGTAGCTCTGGCCCGTTGCTGACCCTTATTTGAAACTCCTCACCCGATGTGGTGAAATCTATTTTTGAGTTGGCGGGCTGCCAGTTGACAGGTTCATAGCCCTCAGGTCTGTGGACCAGCACGCTCCTATCCCTCTTTATTATGACAAGCCTCTCCCCTTCCCCCAGCCTTGACGAGGCCCGTCCCTCATATGACACTGTGCAGGGCCCGGCTAAAACTACAACCAGCCCCTTTGCCAACGCGTTTCTCAGCTCTTCTGGAGTCATTTTAGCGCGGTAGGTTGAGTAGCTCGAGGAGCTGAATGTAGGGCTCGGGTTTTACAGGGAAGTAGACGAAAAACCAGCCGACCTGCACTGCGGCGACAAAGTATAGGACAGCTCTACCTATTCTATCCTCTGAAAGGACTGTTGGAAGTCCTATGGCTAGGGCTGGGAGTGTTGGGAGGAAGTAGAAGGTGTATACCCAGCGGCTTAGTAGGTGTGCTATGACGAAGTAGACGCCGTAGCCGAGAATTATCCATGTGGAGACAAAGGTCTGGGTTCTTTCTCCTCCGCGGCTGACGACGGTGTAGTATGCCGAGAAAGCAAGCACGACCGCTGTGGTCCACCAGAGGGGGCTGTATATCCCCCAGTAGGCAACGGGATGCCACACTCTTTCACCTGCTGATACGGTGACGAGGTAGTATGGTGCGGCCGCGAATGATGATATAGGGCTTATCCAGCTGAGAGGCAGGTCTACAGCCGTCTGCCTGCCGTCGGCCTCCAGCACATAGCACCTGAAAGGTAGCTCGTAGCTGCTGCAGCTGTACCTCAGCTGGCTATGGTATGACAGCATGAAGTCGATGTGTTGGAAGGGGTTACTGTAGGCTTTCAAGCCGTAGTCATACAACGCTATTCCAGCCAGGAAAACGGCTGCCATGACCAGGACCGTTTTCTCGAAAATGGGTGCCCAATCGTATAATGCTTCATAAATCTTTTTTCTGCGGCTGTAGGCTTGGAGCAGAGCGTATAGTAGCAGGGCTGCGGCGTTGAACAAAACAGCTGTCTTGGAGAGAAATCCGAGACCGAGGAATAGGGCGGCCGTTGTGTAACGGGATGTGATGAACATGTATGTGGCTAGAAGTAGGAAGAAGATGGCTGGTCCATCGAGCATCGCAATGGTCCCGATGTTGAAGAGCATTACGTCGCCGGAGAGTAGGATTGCCGAGAAGACGGTGACGTCTCTCCGACCCGTTAGGTGCCAGGCTATGAGCGGGACGATTGCGGCGGCCGCGGAAGAAAGCAGTGATGGTGCAAACCGCCACCCGAGTGGGTTATCTCCGAAAACCATGATGGTGCCCGCTATCAGCAGCTTCGAGAGAGGGGGGTGCTCGTGGTTGACTGAAACACCGCGTAAAAGTTTTCTGACGGCGGGTATGTAGTGGGCTTCGTCGAATACAAATGCGCACTCGGTTGGAAATCCTGCAGACGGGCTTTCGATACATTTATCCACTTCGATTGTTGGGCTTGGGGTGTTAATAATGGCGAGTCTGAGCAGAAAGGTGATTGCGAAGACTGCTAAAGCTGTTTTATGGTGAAAGCCTAAACGATTGTAGACTTTCTGCAGAGTTGTCAAATTCTCACTCCTCTGTCCTTGCACATGTAGGGCCCGTCCAATCTGTAGCCCAGCCTCCTGTAATAGTTCCGAACCCCGACACCGCTTATCACGGCAACCCTGTCAAGACCATGCTCCTCAAAAACAACCCGCTCCGCCTCCTCCATCAACAGCCTTCCAAAACCACGGTGCTGCGAGGTTGAGCCGTCAGGCTCCACGCCAACGGGCGTCATCTGACCATATACATGCAGCTCCCTGACAAGCCCCGCGCCCTCCAACTCATCCATCAAAGTCCGAGACGGTATCCTAACCCTGACGAAGCCGAGCAGAGCATCTGACTCCGGGTCGTCGTAGGATATGAAGTATTCCAGACCGCCAGAAGCCCTGTAGACATATCTGTTGCAAACGGCTCTGTCCGGGTTGACGGGGCTTTTTCTGTGACCATGCTCCCTGCACCTAATGCATCTGCAGCCGTCGCCGACAAACGACTCGACCTTCTGACGGAGGTTCGGCGTCCTCAATCCGGCCAAAACCGTTTTGAGGGGGATTTCACGCTGTATCCTATTAATCCTCACGTAGGGTGGTACCTGCCGCATAAACTCCGCCAAAACATGGACCAACTCGTCTTCATCGTAGGGAATGTACTCCCCCCTTCTCCACATCTCGGCGAGCTCGGTGCCCGGTAGAACGAGGGTTGGATAAATCTTAAGCTGGTCGGGCCTATACCGCTCGTCCTCGAAAAGCCTTAACAACATCTCCAAGTCCTTGCGGGGGTTTGAACCAGGTAGGTTGGGCATCATGTGATAGCAAACCTTAAAACACAAATCCTTAAGGTCTGATGTCGCCTCCTCAACATCTCTTACAGAATGGCCTCTGTTTACTATTTTGAGTATTTCGTCGTCAAGAGCCTGAACCCCGATCTCAACCTTGGTGACACCCATCCAGACAAGTTTCTCCGCGGCCTCTTTCTTCGCCCAGTCCGGCTTCGTCTCAACCGTTATCCCCGATACGTGTATGGGTGATGACTCGGCTAACATCAACGCTTCCTCCAGCGAGTTTGAAGGGGCTCCGTTCAGGGCGTCAAGGCATCTCTTTATGAAACCTTTCTGGAATGACGGTGACGTAGCTGTGAAGGTCCCGCCTATGATGATTAGCTCGACCTTATCGACTGGGTGTCCAAGCCTCCGCAGTTTCTCGATGGTCGCCGCCACCTGTCTCTGGGGGTCGTAGCCCACCGATGAAGCGGTTTTCACCACCGCCTCTTCGCCCGTGTAGCTCTGAGGTGTACCCCAGCCAGCCCCACCCGGACAGTAAACACATTTCCCATGGGGACATGTGTAAAGCGGGGCGACCACCGTCACGACTGCGACGCCTGAGGCGGTCTTGACGGGTTTCTTCCTTAAAGGTAGTTCGCCTCGGCCGATGAGCTCCGCGAGCTCAAGGTCTGAGGGGTATTTGGGGAGCCTGAGCTTGACTGCTAACTCCTTCTTTAACCGCTCAACCTGAACCCTCTGCATTACCTCGGGCGTCAAACCTTCCAGCCACCTCTCTGGCCTGCCTACATATTAAGCGTGAACGGTCTGCCGAACCGGTCGGTCAGCGTGGAGCCTGCTTTTTGAGGAACTCCCTTCTGATACGTTTAATGATGTGGGAGATTTTCTTCACGGCGTAGAGGAAGCGGGGGCCTAGAGGACCTGCAAAGACAACCTCGTCATATCCTTTTTCCACCAAGTCTTCCACAAGCTCGGCAAGCTTCGAAGGCTCGCCCCATACACAGAACCTGTCCACCCACTCTCCGTCAGATATGCGGTACAGGCTCTCCCAATCACCCTTATCTAAGAGCTCCTCAACCTTCAGTCTAAACCCTTCATCCACACCTATCTTCGAAAGGTATTGCGGGCTGGCTCCAACCATCAGATATGCGGCGAACGGTATCGCCGTCTTGCGGGCTTTAGCAGCGTCCTCGTGGACCGATGTTATCAGGTAAGCGGCCTTCCAGAATTTTTCCGGCGCTTTACCCTTTATCATGGTAATTGCTTTCTCCAACATCTCCCTGTCCGACCAGTTCACCAGAACACCGTCTGCGACAGAAGTAGAGGCCTCAAGCATCCGAGGGCCTGTCGCGCCTACGAAGACCTTTATGTCGCCTGTATTGTAGGTTTTGAGAACACCCTCTGCGGACAGGGCGTTTTTGATGTCGGCAACGGCCTTCATAACTGTTTCAACTGGTCTCACCCTTCTGATGCCTAGCCTGCTTAGGGCCAGCCCATCTCCCGCGCCTACCGCCACTCTAACCCGGTGGGGTGCAAGCTCCCACAGAGATGCGGCGGCCTGTGCTATTAGAAGGGGGTGCATCGTGTAAGGGTTTAGGACTGCTGGTCCTACAATAACTTTCTTGGTGTGGAGGGCTATTGTTGAGAGGGAGACAAGAGAGTTCCGGTTGAAGAAATGCTCGCTGACCCAGATTCCGTCAAAACCCGCCTTCTCTATAACCGTGGAAGCAATAGCCAGCTTCCATAACGGGTCCTTCGGGACAAGCTCTATGGAGAAAAAAGGCCTCAAACCTTCTCACCTCTCAGGACCTTGGATGTCTTCTCCGGTTCGCAGAGTCTGCAGGCCTTTACTAGAACCCTAAAACCATCCCTCGTTGAGAGACCGCGCTCCAAATACGCTTTGGCAACGGCCCAACCCAGCTCTACAGGAACACGGTTCAGGTTGACGCTCGACATCAAAACCTCAAGCAGGGCCCCAGCCCTCACGACACGACGCATCACTCCGACCAGTGTTAAACACTATAAAAAAATAAATAGGGTTTCGAACAACAATATCCAATGCCCGGTTTCCGCTCCCCACGTGCTAGGCTTTACGGTGTTGTCTCAAGGAATGCATGTGTTTACGGACCCACTGAGGTGAGGGAAGGGTCCTTTATCGACGAAGACGTGACTCTGGGTTATCCTCATAGGAGCAGGCTGTTGAAGTCGTTAGCGGAGGACGGAGAGTCCGACGATGTTTTGGACAAAGCCAGCGTCGGGTGTTTTATTGGTCCTAGCTGCTTGGTTAGGCGTGGATGCATAATATACGACGAGGTCATGGTTGAGTCGAACGTCGAGATGGGTCATAACGTGCTGGTAAGGTCTGGAACAGTGATTAGAAGCGGATCTAGAATCGGCAGCAACACACAGCTGGACGGGGCCGTAATAATAGGAAGGAACGTAAACATACAATCAAACGTCTACATCCCTCATCTAACTAAGATAATGGATGATGTCTTCATAGGGCCTAACGTCGTGATGACCAACGACCCGTACCCAGTCTCCTCCCCTCTAAAAGGCCCAACCATAGGGCCCAGGGCAATTATCTGCGCTGGATGCGTGATTCTTCCAGGTGTCGAGATAGGTGAGGGGGCGGTTGTGGGGGCGGGCAGCGTGGTGACGAAAACCGTGAAGCCAGACGATGTTGTCTACGGTGTGCCGGCCAAACGGGTTTATTCAAGGGAGGAATATATGCGGAAGAAGGCGCTTTATGACAGGGGAGCAGCAGGCGTTAATGCTTAAAAACAGGCGGTTCATCACATATGTAGGTGAGGAAGAGGAAGCAATAATGGCGGAGATATGCTCCACATGTGGACTACCTAAATCGATATGCGTATGCAGCACAATAAGCCGTGAACAACAGAGGGTTAAGATAAAGATTGAGAGGAGGAAGTGGAATAAGCCGACGACGGTTATCGAGGGCTTGGACGGTACAAAGAAGGACCTTCAAGAGATTGCGTCGAAGCTAAAGGGTGTTCTCGCCTGCGGAGGAGTTGTAAAAGACGGCATGATACTTCTTCAGGGAGACCACAGAGACAAGGCTAAGGAGATACTTTTGCAGCTCGGGCTTTCCGAGGAAAACATCGAGGTCATTTAGGCCGCGACGCTTTCCAGCATGTCTTTGAGGCCCTTGAAACGGTTTCTCACCGTTACCTCTGTTACTCCTGCTGCCTTCGCTATGTCTTTCTGCGTGAGGTTCTGGGTTGTTTCCTGGCACGCCATGTAGAGCGCTGCAGCAGCTATCCCTATCGGGTCCTTGCCGACAGTTGCCTTCTTCTTCACGGCCTCGTTCAAAATCCTGAAAGCCTCCTGGACAGTACGCTGGTCTAGCCCAACCTTCGAAGCTATTTTGCTGACGTAAATCGAGGGGTCGGAGACCGGAACCTTCAGACCGAGGTGCTTAAGCAAAAGCCTGTAGCCCTGCGCAATAGTCTTACGTTTGACCGCCGGATACGCCTTTTCAAACTCCCTCAAGTCTCGCGGCATCCCAAGCATCCTGCATGCGGCGTATGCAGCGGCGGCCATAATAGCCTTGATCGACCTGCCCCTAACAAGGCCCGCCTTCAAGGCCCTTCTGTAGATCAGCATAGCTCTCTCCGCTGTAGGCTGTGAGAGACGTAGTTTGTCGACGTATATTTGGAGTATGTTGACGGCCTGCTGGAGGTTCCTGGTCTCGCTTGAGTTGACCTGAGATGTTGCGTCAAGCTTTTTGAGGCGAAGCATCTTCTCCCTGGTTTCTTTTGAGAGCTTCCTTCCTGACGCATCCTGGTCAACACGCTCTATGACCGTTGAGAGACCGTGGTCACGGTACATTGGCGAGAGCGGGGCGCCAACCCTGCTCCTGCTTCCCTCCTCCTCGTCGAGGTTTCGCCACTCCGGGCCCATGTCAACATCCCTTTCCTGTACTACGTAACCGCACTGGGGGCAGGTAACCTCGCCCGTCCTCTGGTCTGTTACTAGAAGTTCATTTCCACACTCCGGACAGAAATCCATTCCTCTCCAACTTTTCCTTACCATTCTTTCTTCTCACCCAAGAAAGACATATAGGCAGGGTTTTATTTTTCATTTCTGCCTATAAGTCTTTCTAAGCTAATTAGGCTTCACCAATATATAAGGATTTCCCATGCATGTTTTTTAAAAATATATTGCTCGGAGAATAGGTGCTGTCCGGGTTTGGCTCGGATATATGTTTATAACACGATGAGCAGAGTTGTTGAACCCTTTGAAACATGGACGCCCGGCCTTGTAACGATGTATGTTTGCGGGCCAACCGTTTATGACGTTGCCCACCTCGGGCATGCAAGGACCTATGTTGCCTTCGACGTGATTGTTAGGTTCCTCGAGTACAGCGGCTACGTGGTGAAGTACGTTAGAAACATAACAGATGTGGGTCATCTGCGGGAGACGGGGGAGGACAGGATGCTTATAGGGGCGGAGAGGCTGAGGAAGCATCCGATGGAGGTTGCCGACAAATATATGATGGAGTTTTTCAGCGACATGGAGGCCCTCGGGGTCAGGAGGCCCGACATACAGCCGCGGGCAAGCATGCACATACCTGAAATTATCGAGGCAGTTGAAAAACTCCTAGACAAAGGCTACGCATACAGGGTTGACGGAAGCGTCTACTTCGACGTAAGCAAGGCTAGCGACTACGGCCAGCTCTCGAAGGTAAAACCTGAAGACCTCGTCAAACACAGGATAGACCCAGACCCGAGGAAAAGAAACCCAGCAGATTTCGCCCTCTGGAAAGAGGCCCCACCAGGCTACCCTTTTTCATGGCGTACGCCGTGGGGCGTTGGCTTTCCCGGCTGGCACATAGAGTGCTCAGTTATGAGTATGAAGTATCTCGGCGAGAGAATAGACATACACGGGGGTGGACACGACCTCATCTTCCCACACCACGAAAACGAAATAGCGCAGTCAGAGGCTTTGACAGGGAAAAAACCGTTTGTCAGGTACTGGTTACACACCGGTGAGCTAACGGTCGGGGGACGTGGGATGCACAAGTCATATGGGAACTTCGTAACAATAAGGGATGCATTAAAGCAGTACAGCAGGGACGAGCTAAGAATCTTCATCCTCTCCTCACACTACAGGACACCAGTAGACTACGGGGAGAGAATGATGGAGCAGGCCGTGGAAAACGCTTCAAAAATAAGAACGCTGTACGAAAATCTTACCTTCCTGTCTGAAACGGCTCCGGAGAAGGAGGGGGACAGAGAGTTTGTGAACAGAGTCACCGCGTTGAAGGAAGAGTTTATGGAATCCATGCGGCAGGACTTCAACACAGCTACAGCCCTCGCATCACTTTACGAATTCGTAAAAACAGTCAACGCATACCTTGAGAAACACACACCCTCCAAGGACGACGTTCTAAAAGTGGGAGCTTTTCTAGGGGATATGTGCAGGGTTCTAGGTCTTCTCGAAGAGAGGGGTGAAACATTTGGCCACGAAACTGAGCTTTTGAAGCTGTTGCTGGATGTTAGGAGGGAGCTTAGGCGCCGCGGTATCTATGACTTAAGTGACAGGATTAGGGCTGGGCTGGCCGAGATAGGCGTGGTCGTCGAGGATGTGAAGGGCGGGGAAAGGGTTAGAGTTGTGAGGTGATTTCAGTGAAGGCCGTACTTCTTGCCGGGGGTTATGGGAAAAGGCTGAGGCCTTTGACGGACACTGTTCCTAAGCCGTTGCTAGAGGTGGCTGATAAACCCATTATTGTCTGGCAGATTGAATGGCTGAAGGCGCACGGTATAAGGGAGTTTGTTGTCTGCGCAGGCTACCTAAGGGAGATGATAGTCCAGACTCTGGGAAGCGGTGGGAAGTTTGGGGTTAAAATCGGGTACTCTGTGGAGGATGAGCCGCTGGGTACTGGTGGGGCGCTTAAAAACGCTGAACACCTACTCAAATCCGACAGCAAGTTCATAGTCGTCAACGGGGACGTACTCACCACACTTAACCCGTTAAAGATGACCGACCTACTGGACAGATACGTTGCATGCATAGCGCTGACCAGGCTCCCCTCCCCCTACGGAATCGTGGAGTTCGACAGTGCGAGTTACAGGGTTAAGAAGTTCGAGGAGAAGCCGCAGCTACCCAACTACATCAACGCCGGCGTCTATGCATTCACGTCGGAGATGTTCAGGCATCTGCCCGAAAAAGGGGACTTGGAGAAGCTCACATTTCCAAGCTTGGTTGAAAAGGGTCTGGTGGGCGCCTACCCTTATGAAGACGAGTGGATAAGCATCGACAGCCACAAGGATCTGGAGGAGGCTAGGAGAGTTGTCAGCCGTCTTCAGCCGCTGTCTTGAAGCCTTATCGCCATGAGGAGCGCGTCTTCACCGTCGGCGTAATACCGGCGTAGAACATCCCTCTCCTTGAAGCCGAGTTTGTGGTAGAGCTCGATGGCGGGTGTGTTTGAAACCCTCACCTCTAGGTATGCCTCGTCGCAGCCGTACTCAAACCTTAATGCTTTTAGACTTCTTCTCATCAACTCCTCGGCAAGACCCATCCGCCTGTATTGCGGTAGGACGGCCACGGAAACTATGTGCCCGGCCCGTCTCACCTTCAAGAAGTCAAACTTTGAGAAAACCCTCTCAACCCTGCACATGACGTAGCCAACTACACGTCCATTGTGTACGGCAACCCAGAAAGCTTTAGGATAATTTTTGGCCAGTTCCTCGAAGAAGCCGTAGGTGTAGTTCTCCGGCAAGCATATCCTGTTTATGTCCATCACGTCCAAAATGTCTCTCTCTGTAACTGTCCTGAACTCTATCTGGGGTGGTCTCCGTTTTTCGGCCTCCAGCATTCAGAAACCATCACCTGTTGGGCGCTATAAAGTTTTGCAGGGCTACGTTACAACCAGTATTTCTGGTGGTGAGAAAGGCCTTATGGGGAGCATCTGGCCGAGACCCCTACTCACGTATAACAGCCGGCCTCCGGGAAGGCGGTATAATCCCCTGGCGTATCTTGAATTCGAGTAGACGGCTAGCCCGCCTAGGTAGAATCCTCCATGTGTATGTCCCGCCAGCATCAGGGACGGGCCCTCGATGTAGTCGGCCGCATTTGGGTCATGTGCAACGGCCAGCCCCTCAAACCTAACCCTCAGATATACCCTGGCGTCATTCCAGTCGAAGCCATAAACCCTGCCAAGAATACGTGACGGCGTCACACCATCCAACTCAACAAATCCGCTGCCCTCAAGTATCGCACGCACCCTCCGCGAATAGCCGCTCCAGTAATCGTGGTTTCCTAGGACGTAGAATTTTTCAGCCGCCTGAACAGACCCAGCGAAACTCTCCAGAACCCCAATATCCCTAGTCAGCCCATCAACCATGTCGCCGCCCAAAATAACTACATCGGGGGAAATTGTGTTCACCTTTTCGACGATGGCTTGCTCATATCTTCCAAGGCTGTGTAGGTGGAGGTCCGGTAGGAAAACAACGCGGGAGCCAAGCCCGGCCTCGAGATGGCTCACCTCAAGTCTGCCCACGTCGTTCACCGCGAATGCTGTGAAAAAGGCAAGCCCGGCGGCTGACGCTAGCAGCACCCGTCTCCTCAAACCCGCTGTGCCACCCATTTATAACACCCATATATACGTTGAGCTATGCGGATAAGAGATACTGTTGTAGAGTCTAGGTATTTCGTCATGCCTGTCGACACAAACTCCATAGGTACTTTGCACGGCGGGCGTATGATTTACTGGATGGTGTCAACCGCTATGCTTGCGTGTATTAGGTTCGGGCGTGGCGAGGCTGTTCTAGGCGCGCTCGACAGCCTTTTCTTCCTTAACCCCGTCAAGCTCGGCAGCATGGTTGTTGTCAAGGCTTGGATAGAATACGCCGGCCGCGCGTCGATGGAGGCGGGGGTTCTTGCCTACTCCGTCGACCTGCTCAAGAAGGTTGTTAAGCCAACCACAACCTCCCACATGTCCTTCGTAGGGGTGGACTCTTCAGGGCGGCCACGACAGCTTCCCTACTCAATAAGCCCGGGACCGGACGAGGAGAAAATATACGAGCTTGCCTGTAAAAGGTATGAGGAGAGAAAGAAGATACTTGGAGAAAGGGATAAGATGGGGTTGGATGTTGCTGAATATGCCCCCGATGCTAGGTATAGAATGAAGTCCTCCTACGTTGTGACGATGGCCGATGCCCCCTTTGGTGGGCTTATGTTTGGGGGTAGGTTGCTCCATATTCTCGACGAAATGGCCGGGGCACTCGGCACAAGATACTGCGGCGACGTAGTTGTAACCGCCTCCCTGGACTCAACATATTTCCTCAACCCCATCAGGTACGGGATGATAATAGATGTGGAGACTGCGCTGACGTACGTGGGCAGGTCCTCCGCCGAGATAGCTGTGAAGGTTCTGACCGAGAACCCTGTCAGCGGGGTCAGACGTCACGCGGCAACAACCTTCTTCACCATGGTCAGGGTTGACGGAGAAGGCAACCCTGTTCCCATGCCCGAATACATACCTCAAAGCGAGGGCGAGAAAAAACGTGTGGAGGAGGCGATGGTTAGAAGAAATAAGAGGATGGAGTTGCGTAGAGTGGCTGAGGAGGTGGAGAAACTTCACAGGGGGCTGGTTAGCTATGACTTTTGAAGTCGGTCTTTGTTTGAGAAGCTTTGACGTTGGTCCAAGGGAGGCGGCGTTGACTGCATCGCTGGCTGAGAGGCTTGGGTTCACCAGTTTCTGGATGACTGAGGAGATGGGGCGGGGGTCTCCGCCGGCTTTATCGATGTCAGCCGCCGAAACATCACGCCTTACGCTGGGCACAGCCATCATCAGCATATACTCTAGGACACCCATGACAACAGCCATGGAGGCCATCACTCTCCAGGAGGCTTCCGGCAACCGGTTTATCCTCGGCCTGGGGGCTGGAGGTGCCGGCATCACCGCCAGAGGGCATGGGGCATCTACGTCGGGGGCTGTCGAGCGGATGGAGGAATACATAGCAGTCGTCCGCGGCTTCCTCACAGGTCAGAGGGTCAACTACAAGGGCAGATACTACAACGTCTCAGACATAAGGCTCTGGGCCCGTCCACCATCTCCTCCGCCGATATATCTAGCGGCCTTGAACCCGAAAATGCTTGAGCTGGCGGGCAGGGTGGCGGATGGTCTTCTGCTCAACATGTTTGACCCAAAATGCGCTGGTTACGTTGAAAAGCACCTGCGTAAAGGATTTGAGAAAGCCGGTAGAACCCCATCCGAGTACAAAAAGTATTCATTTGTTTTGGCTGCGGCTAGCGACGAAACCGACGCCCTAGATGCCTTGAGAAAATCTGTCTGCTTCTACCTTCTGGCGCCTGGTTACAGGCGTCTAGTTGCTGAAGCAGGCTTTGGGGACGTCGTGGAGACTGTCGGAGACGCATACAGCTCAAAGGGCTTAGACTTTGCCGCAAAAACAATCCCAGACGAACTGCTTGATAGGGTTGCGGTTATCTGTAAAGACTCTGTCACCGATAGGTTGAGAGAATACGCCGACGTGGGTGTGACACCGCTCATATATCCGCAGCCGAGGAGAGGCGCGGAGCTTAAAGACATTGTCTCAATTCTCCAAGCCGTCAGTAAAGAAATCTAGAATCCATCCATATCTATAACCCTAATAACAACTACTGTAAAATAGGGAAAGGAGGTTATCATGTCTGTTCTCAGGGCCTTCATAGCCGTCGACGTGGACAACCCCGAGGTTGTCGGGAAAGTTGTTGAGGTCCAGAGGGAGCTGGAGAGGGCTGGGCAGAACGGTTTGAAGAGCGTTGAGCCGGAAAACCTCCACCTCACGCTCCGCTTCCTCGGAGAAATAGATGAGGCCGATGTGGAGGTTGTCAAGGCCGCTTTAGAGTCCCTTGATGTGAAACCATTTACACTGGAGTTCAGGGGCCTTGGATACTTCCCCGGAGGGGGCCGCGTCAACGTTGTATGGGCCGGTGTCGAGGGGGATGTGAATGTGTTGAGAAATGTCTTTGAGAAGGTTGAGGGCGGGCTTAGGGCTTTAAAGCTTGAGAGGGAGAGGTTTTCCCCACACCTCACAATCTGCAGAGTTAAGTATGTCAGAGACCGTCAGTCTCTCTTCGACGTAATAGCGAAACATTCCAACACATACTTCGGAAGGCAGCATGTAGACAAGATTTCGCTGAAAAAAAGCACCCTAACCCCCACAGGTCCTATATACTCCGATGTCTGGGTGAAAAAACTTGGCTGAACTTGAGGAAATGCTTGCAGGCATTCTAACAGATTTGAGGCCTCTCCCGAAGACTCTCGCAGTCTGCGACCGTGTATCAGATATGCTTGTGAAGGGGTTGGAGGAGGTTTTCGGTCCCGGCAGGGTCTCGCTTGAGGGTTCATACGCGAAAGGCACCATGGTTAGGGGAAGGGAGGAGGTGGATGTCTTCATACACTTCGACAGATCAAAACCTGTGGAGGAGGCGGCTCAGCAGGTTCTGGCAGCTGGAACCGAGCTCGTCAAACGCCTGGGCGGCTCAGTCAGGCTCAGGTATGCAAGCCATCCATATGTTGAGGGGTTTGTGGAGGGTGTGCGTGTAAACGTCGTACCATGCTACGACACAGAGCCGGGAAAATGGATTACCCCGGTAGATAGAACACCCTACCACACCAGATACGTCAAGTCCATGCTGGACGGGAGGCTGGCGGACGAGGTTAGGCTGCTTAAGGCGTTCCTGATGAACGACGGCATCTACGGAGCCGAGATAAAGACACGCGGGTTCAGCGGCTATGCATGCGAGCTCCTCATAATCAGGTATGGGTCCTTCCTCAAACTTCTCAGAGCAGCCTCGGAGTGGAGGCTCCCCGTCGTCCTCGACGGCCATGAAAGACTATTCCCCAACCAGCCCATGGTATTGACGGACCCCGTCGACGAAACACGGAACGTTACAGCCGCGGTCTCCACAACCTCGCTTTCAAAATTCATACTGAAGGCGAAGCTCTTCCTCAGAAGGCCATCACCAGAGTACTTTTCTGAGAAAACACGTCTTCCAGCCCCTGTTGAGGGGAGGCAGTTTGTAGCGGTTGTCTTCGACGTCCCCGACGAGCCGCCCGACATACTGTGGGGAGAGTTGGGCAGGACCTTGGAGGGTTTGGCGAAGGCGTTGGCGGGGTCCGGTTTCAAACCATATAGGTCTGGCTGCAGCACCGACGGCCGGAGGGCGGTCCTCCTGTATGAGCTGGAGACATTAAGGCTCCCGGAAACCTACCTCCATGTTGGCCCCCCTGTCTGGAGCCGGAACGCCGTCGAATTCGTTGAGGAGCAGCTGAGGAAAAAAGACCTTGCCCTGCCACCGTGGGTGGATGGAGAACGCCTCTACTCGCTCAGACGTAGGAGATATGTCGAGCCCATAGGGTTTCTGCGCGACGTCATTGAAGGGGGTAAAGCCTCTGTCTCTAAAACACTAATACCAAAGTTAAGAAATTGCACGGTGACGGCCGATGTGGCAGGGTTAAAGGCCGGTTTGGACGGCGAGCTTAGAGAGTTTTTGGAGGAGTTTATCGCAGCATGCCCCACCTTCATAGCAACCTACTTCAAATACCAATAGAAACCCTGCTGAAGTCGCCCCGTGAACATTACCTCGCAAACCTAAGCTACCCCTCCAGCAGCATTGAGGAATCAATCAACAGACTTTCAAGGCTACAGTCAATGGGGCTCACACACCTGGCCTGCGAGAAAGTAGGGGAGAGATTTTCGCCGGCGCTTATAGGTAAGGGTGTGAGAGGTGTTGTCTTTCAGGGCTTGATGGGCGGCGAAGTGGTTGCCGTGAAGCTGTTGAGAACAGATTCAGCGGTCGCCAGCATGGAGAGAGAGGCCCAAATACACTCTCTGGCAAACAGCCTTGGGATAGGCCCACGAATAATCAAACACTCTGAAGAGGCGATAGTCATGGAGTATGTTGAGGGGGTTAGGCTGGGGGAGTACATTGCATCAAAACCACAGGGCCTACCGCTGGTTGTAGAGGACGTGCTTAGACAGTGCTATGTTATGGACGTGAACGGGCTAGACCACGGCCAGCTAACGGATTCCTCAGACCACGTAATCGTCCAGGAAAACAACCGGCCAAGAATCATAGATTTCAGCCATGCATCAACCACGCGAAAAACATCCAACCTGACGTCGTTCGTATCCTACCTCATGAATACGGTGCTGGAGAAACATAGAGAGGACCATGAAATCCACCAATCCCTCCGCCTGTATAAGGAGAAAAAGACAGCCCAGTCATACGAACAGGTTAGGGACAAGCTCCTCAACCTACTTGGCTAACGGTAACTCTTTTAAGCCCACACCTTCCATAGTTTAGCCATGATGGATGCCAGCGTTGTAGAGGATTTGAGGAGGCTTTTGGGCCGCGAGATAGTTTTCTCGGACGAGGAGACGCTTAAAAAATACTCCAGCGACATGGGCGGGTTCTCGAAAACACCTACCGCAGTGGTCAAGGCTAGGAACGTCGAGGATGTTTCGAAGCTTCTCAGGTACTGTAACGAGAAAAGAATTCCTGTCTCGCCTTGGGGGGCTGGAACCAGCTTAACGGGCGCAGTCGTCACAGACGGTGTTTTAATCGACCTTTCAGGGCTGAACAGGGTTTTGAAGGTTGACACCGTTAACTACTATGTCCACGTAGAGGCGGGGGTTGTGTTGGAGGAGCTGAATAAGCAGCTTGCACCCTATGGGTTCTTCTTCCCACCCGACCCCGCCAGCAGCTTCATCTGTACTGTGGGGGGAGCGATAGCCGAGGGGGCCGGTGGACTTAGATGTGTTAAGTACGGTACCGTCAAGGACTGGGTCTTGGCTGTCAAAGTTGTCATGCCTGACGGAGATGTTCTTGTTTTCGGGGAGCCTCTTGCAAAAAACAGGGCTGGTTACAATCTTACACAGCTTATTGTCGGAAGCGAGGGAACTTTAGGCGTGGTCGTTGAGGCATGGCTTAAGATAGCCCCCATACCAGATGTCCCGCTGAGACGTGTGTATGCGGTTTTCGACAACTGGGAGGACGCGGGGAGGGCAATCGTCGAGATAAGGATGAAAAGAATAGTGCCTAGGATGCTGGAGTTCTTCGACAGAATAGGGCTTGAGGCCGCAAACCTCATGCATGGAATAAACCTGCCCGTCGGAGAGGCCATGTTGCTGATAGACGTCGAAGAGTACACCGGGAAAGAGCTGGAAGCAGTCGTCGAGGTTCTGCGCACCAACGGGGCGAGGCTTGTGAATGTTGCACAGACCGAGGAGGAGGCGGAGACCCTTCTCCAGGCGAGGGCCACGATGTACCTAGCGTTAAACATGGTCTCAAAGGCCAGGGTTGTAGAGGATGTATGCGTCCCCATAGACCGAATAGTAGAGTATTTGGGGAAGGTCAGACAGCTTGCGTCGAAATACGGTCTGAAGATCTCCATGAACGGCCACGCCGGCGACGGAAACATACACCCCGTTATTCTCTACGACCCAGACAACGCGGACGAGGTGAGGAAGGTGGATGAGGCGGTCGACGAACTGGTGCGCTACGCCATAGAAACTGGGGGGACGATAACAGGCGAGCACGGAGTAGGTGTCCAGAAGATGCGGGAGCTATATCTGCAGCTCAGGGAACACAACGGAATACACACACTCGAGTTAATGAGGAAGATTAAACAGGTCTTCGACCCTAACAACATACTTAACCCCGGAAAATACATCGACATGCCATGGAGATAGTGGCAGTAGATTTCGGAGCTACATACACAAGGTTTGCGGCTGCGAAGAAAAACGGTATAATAACCCACCGCATCATACACACAACCCCGATGAACCCGCGGGAGATTAGACGTATCTTCAAACAATCGTTTAACCATCTGCACAGGCTCGGGGTTTCAAAGAGGGCCCCTGTAGGCGTTGCCTCCATAGGCCCCCTCGACATCAGGAGGGGGGTGGTCCGCAACACGCCCAACCTAGGCCGCCTAAAGGTAAGCTTGAAGGATATAATTGAGGAATGCCATGGAGCGAAACCGGCGATACTCAATGATGCAACGGCCGCGGCCCTTGGTGAGACAGTCTTCGGCAGGTGGCGTGGCGTCAAAAACCTCGTCTATATAACAGTAAGCACGGGAATAGGCGGTGGGGCGGTTGTTGACGGACACCTCCTCGTAGGAAAGGAAGGCAACGCCGTGGAGATAGGCCACCTAGTGGTAGATTACAGGAGCCGCGTGAGATGTGGATGCGGCGGGCGCGGACACTGGGAGGCCTTATGCTCCGGCACCGGCCTGCCCAAGCTGGCGAGAGCAATTACTGGAAAAACGCGTTGGAAAACAGCCGCAGAAGTATTCGACGCAGCCTCTAAAGGCGACAAGCTGGCCTTAACCGCGATTAAAGAGATGGAGTACTTGAACGCAGCGGCGTATGCATCTGTGATAAACACCTTCGACCCCGAGGTGGTGGTAGTCGGAGGAGGGGTTGCTTTAAACCACCCCCGTGAGACGTTGGAGAGGCCCTTGAAACACTTAAGGGAGTATAGGCTGCTCAGGTCGGTGTTTGTCTTGACAGAGTTCGGTGCAGACGCCCCGTTGATGGGGGCTGTTGCCGCCGCTCTGAAACTTCCTGAAAGCTAATATATGCTCGCTATAGCAGATTTCACATGAAAGCCTTTGTTCTGGGCACTGTGGGTACGCGGAGCAGTTTGCTGGACACGTTGAGCGGTGTCAGGGGCGATAAAAATGTTGAGGAATCATACCTCATCTGGGGCCCCTACGACATAATCTCAAAGGTCAGGGCCGACTCGCTTCCACAGCTGAACAGCATACTCGACGTCATGAGGGAGCATGGAGTGGTTGACACCAATACGTTGATAGTGAACGAGGGCGGTCTCTCGGTGGAGAGGGAGGGCTGTGGGGGGAGACGTAAGTCTGCCTATGTTTTCATCAAGATGAGACGTCCTTCGGCGCCGAAGCTCTGGGAAAAATACCTTATGTCGATAGAGGATGTGTTGGAGGCGCATGAGCTGTTCGGGATGTGGGATGTGGTTGTCAGTGTTGCGGAGGAGGCGCGGGAAGACTTTTTCAACAGGTTCTTCAAAAAGCTATGGCTACTGACGGAGGTAAACATGACATCCACACACACAATGTTCACGGTAAAAGAGTAGTAGGGTTACAGTTAATACCGTACAAACTGGCTTCGCAACCGCGATGGAGGCCCTCAAAGAGTTTATGCGACGCGTCCCGCAATGCGTTACCGTTGTAACATCCTACAAGGACGGTGAGCCGCACGGCATGACGGTAAGCTCATTCACCTCCGTCTCCGCCAACCCCCCTCTCGTCATGGTTGCGTTGGAGAGGAACACGCGCACATGTAAGGTTGTATCGGAAACAGGGTTTTACGCGGTCAACCTGCTGAGCCATCTGCAGATGGAGGTTTCCGAGAACTTCGCCTACACCCCGCACGACACGAGGTTTGAAAAGGTGGCATACCGCGTTGAGGGCGGCAGGTTCCCGGTAATAGACGGTGTGCTGGCCGTACTCTTCTGCAGAGTTGTTAAACAGCTTGAGGCCGGGGACCATGTTCTCTACATAGGCGAGGTGATGGGTTCGGAGACCTACATGGATGACAAACCCCTGGTATACCTTAACCGGCGGTATTGGACTGTTAAGGAACTAGCCTGAAACGGTCGCGTGGGAAAAGTATCGTCTCCCTAATGTTTGTACGGCGTGTAAGAACCATAAGCAGCCTTTCAAAGCCAAGCCCCCAGCCGGCGTGGACCGGCATACCGTAGCTGAAGACCTTTAGATGGTCTTCGAAGGACGCTGGGTTTAGACCCTTCTCCTCCAGACGTTTGCGGAGAAGCTCCCCGTCAGAGACGCGGGTCCCCCCGGATGCGAGTTCAAGCCACTGGTACATCAGGTCGAAAGACTCGGAAACCTTCGGGTCCCCGCTGCTGGGCTGTATGTAGAAAGGTTTGATGTCGGTCGGGAACCCGGTGATGAAGTAGTAGCTATGGAACTTTTTGGCCAGGGCCCTTAGATGGGGTGTGCCGAAATCCTCTCCATAGCTTATCGAAACACCCATGGATTTCAGGATTTCGACGGCCTCCTCATACGTTATACGGGGGAAGGGTGTGCGCGGGGGCTTAAGCTCGACTCCTAGACTTTTCAACTCCCTGCCGTTCACATCGATAACGTTCTTAACAACATAAACAACAGCGTCCTCCAAAAGCTGCATAACGTCATCCATGTCCGCAAAAGCCTGTTCAATATCCACTGATGTGAACTCGCTGACATGGCGTCCCGTATGCGACTCCTCCGCCCTGAAGTAGGGCCCTATCTCGAAGACTTTCTCAAACACAGTCGTCAACTGTTCTTTGTAGAGCTGGGGGCTTTGCGCAAGATAGGCTGTTCTGTCAAAATATTTCACCTCGAAAAGCTCCGCCCCGCCCTCAGTGGCCGAGGCAATTATCTTGGGCGTCCTAACCTCTACAAACCCTTTCTGATGGAAAAAGTCGCGGAGAGCCTTGAGGACCGTGCTCCCGATAATGAATATGCTTTTCACCTCCTCCCTCCTCAGGTCGAGAATGCGGTGTTTCAGCCTTACGTCAAGGCCGGCCGGCACCTTCCCCGTCGTGTCGTATTCGAGGCGTGGCGCCGCCCTGCTTAAGACAGTGAGCCTCTTTCCAACAACCTCAACCCCCAGCCTTGATTTCGGCTGCTTCACAACGACGCCGCTAACATAGACAACAGACTCGCTCGGCAAATTATCAAGCGCAACCTCAGTATTCTCGTCTACCTCCCCCCTTCTGAAAACCACTTGACATTTTCCCGAGACATCGCGGACGAGCACGAAGACGAGTTTGCCGAGATCTCTGACCTCATGGACCCATCCGAAAACATCCACACCCACCCCATCCATCTCGGGCTTAATCTCGCCCGCCATAACACGACGCGACAGAGCTTCCTTCAGACTTTTGTCCAGCATCTGCTCACCTTTCCGCACGGCTGTGAACTTTTCTTCTCATAAACTCAAAGCTAACCGATAGGCCCTTCACATTTCTCACAAGCTCTGATAGGAGGTTTGTAGGGGTTTTCACAGACCTTTCGTCATCGACCACAACCCTTATCTCCTCCGTCTGGTCCGGGAGCCACACCCTGTTGACCGTCACGACGCGTGCGGGCGCAATCAAGCTCTGTATGAACCTGTTAAGGTCTCTGAATTCCTCTATGAGCTGTGTTTCGAGGCCTGTTGCCCGCGATACTGCTTCACGCATTTTTTCGAGAACTTCTTGTGGCAGACGGCTTGGCCCACCCTCCCGAAGGACGACGAAGAGCTTGTTGTTCAGCCTGAAACTCTTGACATATGAGAGAGATGATATCCTCGGGTCATGTCTCTCATGCTCGAGGAGGGCCTTCATCACCGTCAGGTCTGTCTGGGTAAGCTCACCGCCGCGGAGTTTAGCCTCACACTTGTTGCAAAGGACACCTGTCCTCAGGTCGAATGTGCATACCGGGAATTCCAACCTTTGCACCTAGAGGCCATGCAGGGCCCCTCAGGACTGTCCGATAACTATCTCTATCGTGCTGACGTTAAGTGTTCTGTTCTGCTCGTCGGTTATCTGCTCTGTGCCAAGCCTTATGTCCTTGACCTGCAGGTTTGACAGAAACCTGTTCTTAGCTATCTGGACGACGTCGACAGCCCTGCTTATGGCCCTCCCGCGTGCCTTCACGACGACCTCCTTGGAGCCTCCCTGGAACCCGGTCAGGACGGCTAGGACATAGCTCATCGCAGGTTTCTTACCCACGAGAACCGTGGGAGCTATCTGTTTCTCCGCCAACCGCATCCACCTCTACAGATATCCTTTCTGTAAAACGTATTATTTTAAGTATTCTTTTTCCGTCTCGCATCCCACGGACATACAGTCTGAATAAATCCCGGAAATAGCCTTTAAAGCCTTCCCGCTTTTCTAAACCAGATGTCCAGCATGGAGAACGGCGGCGGAGGTTCTTCAGTCAGTGATGAGGCCCGTAGGCTGGTGGAGCTAGGCTTCCGTCTAGGCTCGGAGCAGAGAATAGTGTCGGGGAAGGAGTATGAGTCGAAGTGGGTGCGGGAGTGGTTTGAGAATAGGTTGTTTGAGCCTGTCGTCGATGAAGGCCGTCCAAAGTTCTTCATATGCGTCCCATACGCCTACCAGAACGGCCCGCTACATCTGGGCCACGGCTTCACCTTCACACGCGGCGATGTGATAGCCCGCTACAAGCGGATGAGAGGCTTCAACGTCCTCTTCCCGTGGGCATGGCACTGGACAGGTGAGGCGGTTGCCGGTACGAGCGAGAGGCTGCGCAAGGGAGATGAAACAATAATGAGGATGCTTGTGGAGATTGACGGCGTCCCCGAAGGGCTTCTGAAATACTTCGAACACCCGGAGTTCATCTGCGCATACTACACCGCTGAAAACAGGCAGCTAGTCAGGGTAATGGGCTGGTCCGTGGACTGGAGCAGGGAGTTCTACACAACAGACCTACACCCCTACTACAGCAAATTCATCCACTGGCAGTACAGCGTCCTTAGGAGGCGTTCGCTTGTCACGATGGGCCGCCACCCAGTAGTATGGTGCCCTGTTTGCCAGAGTGCGACAGGGGACCATGACAGGCTCAAAGGCGTAGGAATATACCCCGAAGAATTCACGCTTGTCTACTTCACGTTCGGGGACATTAAGCTCGCGGCAGCGACGCTCAGACCTGAAACAGTGTACGGCGTTACAAACATATGGCTCAACCCCGACGCGCTTTACTCCGTGGTTGTTAAAGACGGTGTAAAGATATTGGTCAGCGCGGACGCGGTCAGGAAGCTCTCCGAGCAGTGGCAGAGGCTGCAGGTGCTGGAAAGCTTTGAGGGTAAAAGGCTTATCGGAGGCAAAGCCAGGGCCCCGTTGACGGGTAAAGAGGTCCCGATTCTCCCAGCATGGTTCGTCGACCCGTCGTTTGGGACGGGCGTCGTATACAGCGTACCAGCCCACGCACCCTACGACTACGTAGCCTTGAAGGAGCTGAAGAATAGCCCTGAAAAACTAGCCCCCTACGGAGTCAACCCCAAGACCGTTGAAGAGCTCAAGCCGGTCAAAGTCATTGCGGTTGAAGGGTTCGGCGACCACCCAGCCGTCGAGGCTGTTGAAAAGCTTGGAATAACAAGCCAGTCTGACGAAAGGCTTGAGGACCTGACTAGGGAGATCTACTCGAAGGAGTTCCATAAAGGGGTTATGGTGGTTGAAGAGTATAGGGGGAGAACTGTCGCCGAGGCGAGGAGCCTGATACGGGAGAGGCTGAAGAGCTTGGGTGAGGGCGATACATACTACGACCTATCGGGGAAAGTTGTGTGCAGGTCCGGGGACGAATGCCTTGTAAAGATCGTGGAGGACCAGTGGTTTCTGAAGTTTTCAGACCCGGAGTGGAAGGAGAAGGTTAGGAGACATCTAGCGGTGATGAACGTCTACCCGGAGGAGGCCCGGGCCTGGTTTTACAACGTCGTCGACTGGCTACATGACTGGGCCTGCACCAGGAAGACGGGGCTGGGAACACCTCTTCCATGGGACCCTTCATGGAAGGTTGAGACGCTGAGCGACTCAACAATCTACCCAGCCCTCTACACTCTCAGCAGGCTTCTGAACAAAAACCCAGACGCAGCCGCCAAGCTCAACACCGAGGCCCTCGACTACGTCTTCCACGGAGTCGGCGACGCAGACATTGTGGCCGCCAAGTCCGGCATCGACCCATCACTACTCAGATCGCTGCGGCGGGAGTTTCTGTACTGGTACGGCGTCGACATGAGGGTTTCGGCTAAAGACCTAGTACCCAACCACCTAACCTTCTACCTATTCCACCACACGGGGATATTCGGAGAGGAGCACTGGCCCCGCGGAATAAGCGTTAACGGCATGATCACCATTGAGGGACAGGTGATGTCTAAGAGCAAGGGCAATTTCATACCTTTGAAGAAGGCCGTCGCAAGGCATGGAGCCGACGCGACAAGAATTGCCCTCATGTTGAGCGCCGAAGACCTCGACGACCCCGACTGGCGTGAGAAAAACGCCGAGGAGTCCGAGCAGTTTGTCCAGAACTTTCTCACAATCGTAAGAAGGGCCGCTGATGCGGAGGATGCTGAGGGGCCTGCAGACAGATGGCTTCTGGCGGCTCTGAAGCTGTCTGTGAAAACGGTTACGGAGGCGTTGGAGGCCGCTAAGACCAGGACTGCCTGCAACGAAGTTGTCTACGGCATGCTCAACAACTGGAGGTGGTGGGTTAGGCGGAACGGCGGCAGAGTAACGCGGGCCGGCAGGACATACTCAGAGACATGGACCTGCCTACTCGCGCCTTTCGCACCCTTCGCAGCCGAGGAGGCGTGGAAACTGCTTGGGAAAAACGGGTATGTCTCCACCTCGAGATGGCCTGAAATGCCGTTGACGGAGGAAGACCTAAAACACCTCATCTACGAGAGGGCTTTGGAGGAGTTGATGGATGACGTGAGGGAGGTTTTGAAGGTTGTCAAGGGCCAGCCCAGCACTGTGAAGCTCTATACAGCAGCGGGCTGGAAGACCATGTTCGCCGAGAGAATCCTTCGTATAAAGCTTGGTGACGCGTTGAAATGGCTTGCCGAAACATTTCCAGAAAAGCTGGGGGATGGGCGGAGGATAGGACCGAGGCTTGTACAGGAGCTCAGGGGCTGGCTGGAAAAACACAACTCGCTCTGCAGCGCTGCCGGGTTCAGGCCAGACGAGGATGTGCTTGTTGAGCTTATGAGGAGGGGCCGTTCACTCTGCCTTGACGCTGCAGCCATTATCGAGCGTGAGGCCGGCTTGAAAGCCGTTGTGCTGGATGAGTCGGAGGCGGTGTCAGATGCGGAGAGGGAGAAGGCCGTCAACTCACTTCCCCTAAAGCCAGCCATATACGTGGTTACGGGTTAGCGGGATGGGCGGAAGGGTTCTATTTGTTGTCCTTTCAGGCCCTTCAGAGGTTGAGAAGGCGCGTCAAGCCCTCCGCATAGCCCGCAACATGGCTAAGGAGAAGTTTGTCGACGACGTGAGAATGCTGTTCGTAGGGCCTGGGACCACCCTGCTCGACCCATCAAACCCACACTACTCCCTCGTCGAAAACTACCTAAAAGCACTAAACGAGTTCAAGGTCTACGTTGCAGTCTGCGCCGGCAATGCGAGGGCCTACAACCTCGAGGAAAAAATAGACAAACAGCTGGTTGTGATGGACGACTCGACGGCTGTCTTGGCGGAGGCCGTTGCAAAGGGATATGTTATAGTAACCTTTTAATACGTCGGAAGATAAGATTCATGCGCCCATGGTTTCTGCAAAACTTGTCACAGCATCTGTGGTATCACTCGTCATAGGCCTCGTGGCAGGGATATTCCTCAGCCCTCTGGTCATGCCGCCGCCGAAGACCGAGGTTGTATCCGTAAAGTTTGTGCTCGACTGGGCTATCCAAGGCCCACAAGCACCTTTCATAGTGGCTCTGGAGAAGGGGTACTTTGCGCAGGAAGGTTTGGCCGTCATAATGGACAGGGGCTATGGCTCGGCTGACGCCGTCTCAAAGGTGGCCTCGGGGGCTTACCAGATAGGCTATGGGAGCCTCGACGCCCTCATAGAGTTTAACGTGAAAAACCCGGGAAAGGAGCTGATGGCGGTCTACGTTGTGCTTAACAGCCCGCCATACTCTGTGATCACTTTGAAGGGAAAGGGGATAAACAGCCCGAAGGACTTGGAGGGTAGAAAGATAGGGGCCCCTGAGGGAGACGCGCCGAGACGTCTTTTCCCTGTCTTCGCAAAAGCTGTTGGAATAGACCCGGCTAAGGTCGAGTGGGTTAGCATGTCGCCGCCGTTAAGAGAGCCGTCCCTTGTTAAAGGCGAGGTCGACGCCATCACAGGTTTCTACTTTACAGGCTACCTGAACCTGTTAGCGCTCAACGTTAACCCCGGGGACATCGTGGCATTCAAGTACAAGGACTACGGCGTGGAGCTTTACGGCAACGCCATAATAGTGAGAAAGGACTTTATGCAGTCTAACCCTGAAGCTGTGGCGAAGTTCGTCCGCGCCGTCAACCGCGCGCTGAAAGAAGTTATCGCAGACCCTGAGAAGGCCGCTGACTACGTTAAGCAACGGGACCCGCTGGTCGACAGGAATGTGGAGCTGGAGAGGCTTAAGCTAGCTCTTAGCGATAACATTCTGACAGAGGAGGTTAGACGTAACGGGCTGGGGGCAGTCGACAGAACAAGGCTTGAAAAAACAATCCAATCAGTCGTGACAGCCTTCAACCTCCCACGAACACCGTCCCCCGACGAAGTCTTTACAGACAGATTCCTCCCGCCGAAGGAAGAGAGAACCATTTAAACACCACATCTTTTTTAATACGGGTGAGGGGTTGATCGAGTTAAGGAATGTAAGTCTTGAGTATGTTTCCAGAGCTGGGTTTAGGCAGTTTTCTGTGATTAGGGCTTTGGATAATGTGAGTCTATGGGTTGAGAGGGGGAGTTTTACAAGCATAGTTGGGCCCAGCGGGTGCGGTAAGACGACAGTGCTCAAGCTTGTTTCAGGCCTTCTAAAACCAACCTCCGGAGAGGTCTATGTTGATGGGAAGAGGGTTGAGAAGCCGCTGAACATCGTTGGGATGGCTTTCCAGAACCCCGTGCTGCTGCCGTGGAGGTCTGTCCTCCAAAACATTCTCCTACCACTTGAGGTCGTTGAACCACATAAGTCTAGGCTGGAAAACCACAGGGACGAGTATGTTGAGAAGGCGTTAAGGCTGTTGAGGCTTGTCGGCCTTGAAGGCTTCGCCAACAAAAAGCCATGGGAGCTTTCGGGAGGTATGCAGCAGCGTGTCTCCCTCTGCAGAGCGTTGATACATGACCCGGCAATCCTCTTGCTGGACGAGCCCTTCGGAGCCCTAGACCTCTTCACCCGCGAGGAGCTATGGTCAGTCATCCAGAGCCTCTGGATGGAGACAAAGTGCACAGTCCTCATGGTTACACATGACCTACGCGAGGCACTCTATCTCTCAGACAAGATATATGTTATGAGCCCAAGGCCTGGACGCGTAATAAACATGGTGGAGTCAAAGTATCCACGTCCACGCAGCATGGACATCACCTACACAGACCAGTTTGTCGAACAGATGCACTCCCTCAGGGCCATGATACAGGTGAGGTAAATGCTGAGGACGCCGTTATCGGTAGTGGTCTCGAATACTTTGAAGGAATACGCGCCCGCTGTGCTGGTCTTTCTAGGTTTCTTCGCCGCCTGGGAGCTCAGCACAATAGTTTTCAACATACCGGAGTTCATCCTGCCTCCACCATCCAAAACCATCTACGTACTCTACATCAACCTAAACATAATAATCCAGCACTCCTACGCAACCCTCCAGTCAACCCTCATAGGCTTCGGCATGTCAATAGCTTTCGGGCTTGCTCTGGGGCTTGCGGTAGGGTATAGCTCGGTGGTCTATAAGGCGGTTTACCCTTTGCTGGTTGCCTTCAACACGATACCGAAGGTCGCCATAGTCCCAATCCTAGTCATCTGGTTCGGGGTGGGCAAGGTGCCGGCAACCCTCACAGCCTTCCTCATCTCCTTCTTCCCCATAGTCGTAAACGTTGCAGTAGCCCTGGCCACAATAGAGCCTGAGATACGTGACGTGCTTAGGTCGTTGGGCGCCTCGAAGGGGCAGATATTCATCAAAATAGGCATCCCAAGGTCCCTCCCCTACTTCTTCGGCTCCCTAAAGGTCGCCTCAACCCTCGCCTTCGTCGGCGCGGTAATCTCCGAGACAGTGGCCAGCAACGAGGGCACGGGATACCTCATGATAGCCGCCAGCTCGAGGTTCGATGTCCCACTCGTCTTCGCCGGCCTCCTCGTAATATCGCTCCTCGGGGTAAGCCTCTTCATAGTCTTCGCCCTGTTTGAGAGACGACTTGTTGGATGGGCTTACAGATAGCTTGAGGTCGTTGAGCCTAAACAGGTGGTTCAAAAAATTCAACATCAATTTAGATGCCGTGAACACTTAAAAACACGCCTTGATGTTGAAGAATTGGACGGGCCCGTGGCGCAGAATGGACAGCGCACCGGCCTTCTAAGTCGGGGGTCGTGAGCCAAGAAGCCATAAGGCCTTGGCCGGCAGGGTTCAAGTCCCACCGGGCCCGCCAACTCATAATAGCTAAATACCCAAACCGTCACAACTAGCTTGGATTGAGCTCAACGGCGTCGAGGCTAAAAAAGAATGTTATCAAACTCCTCAAGGAGGATGTCGAGTTTCGCTACATGGTCGCGGGCCTAATTGGGCTTGACGAAATCCTCAAGAGGCTTGACAGGAATGAACAGGAGCTTGCAAGGCTGCGGGAGGATATGCTGACTGGTTTTAGGAGGCATGATGAGGAGCTGGCAAGGCTGAGGGAGGACATGCTGACGGGTTTCAAGAGACACGATGAAGAG
>Ga0209670_100038_pt1 | contig 86201 bp, 107 predicted proteins | sample PerSpoBPS_BMetaG_FD_184741 | JGI IMG/M metagenome (GOLD analysis project Ga0209670, IMG submission 184741) | Thermal spring microbial communities from Yellowstone National Park, Wyoming, USA - Perpetual Spouter B (PS_B) MetaG (SPAdes) (version 3) | ecosystem: Environmental > Aquatic > Thermal...
AACTTTGGTTGTTCTATTGAAGTTGTTACAGCCACCTGTGCAGCTGTATGAATGATAACATCTATGTTTTCATTATGAAATATTTTTAGATCATCTTCATTTGTTATATCTCCTTTAATCAATTTGATATTTTTAAAGTTACTTCGTAAATAATCCCAGTTATAATATTCGTTGATGATTTTTTTACCTAAAATTTTTCTTCTACTTAAATTATCAATTCCAAGTATATTATGACCTTTTTGTGCAAAAAATTCAGCTAAATGAGAACCTATAAATCCTCCAATACCGGTAATCAAAATTTGCATAATTAATAAGTTATAATATAAGTTTAAAAATTTGGGGTAAAGGAGCTCTTGTAAGCCTCCTTCTGTTTCGGCGGCATTCATCTAGTCGGCGGGTTGGATTCGTAAGGAAAACTCATCATCCGACCCCGCCTTTGTCTTTATAGGCAATCCGTTTCACCAAGCTTCTGTTATACTCAACCTATATATCTCGTTACCGAGATATATTCGGTCTCATCGACATCCAACAGAGCTTGTCTCGTTTCTGTGATTTACCAAGCCTTTCGGCTTATGCCTTGCGGCATTATAAATTCCTTAGCGACGGAGGACTTTCCTCAGGTTACCCCGACGGCCGCCCAGAGCTCCTTTACCCCAAATTTTTTATATATTTTGTTATATTTTAACTTTTGGTTAATTAATGTTACATATAGGCATTGATGATACTGATACAAATGAAGGAGGATGTACCACATATATTGCTTCTATTTTAATTGAAAGTTTAAAGAATTCAGGCTACAGGTTGGCTGATTATCCTTATTTAGTAAGACTAAATCCAAATATTCCATTTAAGACACGTGGGAATGCAGCAATTTGTATAAGAATAAATAATGGCGATGATAAAATAATCGAAATAGCAATTGAAACAATTAATAAACTTAAAATTTTTGATAAAGAATCAAATGAAGAAAAACCTCAGCCTGTAATATGCTTTTATACAGGTAAAATTACTAAAGAATTAGAAAATTTTTATAGGAAATGCTTAATTGATGTTGTAGAAATAGAAGAAGCTTTACAATTGGTTAATAAATATAAAATTAAATATTTTAATTTTAGGAAAGGAATTAGAGGAATAATTGGCGCTCTTGCTGCAATTGGAGCTCGATTAAGAGAAGGATATACTTATGAGTTGATAGCTTATAGGAAACCAGATCAAAGAAGTTTAATAAGACCAATTAATTTAGAAAAAATAAAGGAACTGGATGAAAAATTTAAGGACATAACTTTTCACAATATAGATTATGAAAGAAACAGACTACTTATAACTCCTCACGGTAAAGATCCTATATTATATGGCATAAGAGGAAAAGAACCAGAAACATTAATAAAATTTTCAGAAGCGATAGGTGCAAAAGAATACATAGATAGAATTACTATATTTAAGACAAACCAAGGAACAGATGTTCACTTAAAATTAGCTAAAGGAAAAAAAATGTTCAAACCATATTGTGTAGTTAATGAAGTTTTTGAAGTGATAGAAAAACCTTTAATAATAAAAGGAGGACACGTATTTTTGAAAGTTAAATCTGGTAACAACGTTTTAACTGCAGCTATATATAAAGAAAGCGGACAAATGAATAAATTAGCAAGATTTTTAAGTAAAGGAGATATAATAGAGATCGGTGGCGGTATTAGAAAAGATCCTGAATTAACAATAAATTGTGAAAAAATAATCATTAAAAAATTAGCTAAAATATACAGAGAAGAAAATCCTTATTGTACCAATTGCGGTAGTAAAATGGAATCTGAGGGAGATGGTAAAGGTTTAAGATGTAAAAAATGTTCCTATTCTATTCCTTTTTACTTTAAAATATTAATAGAAGAAAAAAGATCCCTTAAAGAAAATACTTTACTTGTTCCTCCTCCTAGATCACGTAGACATTTAAGCGAACCAGTTAATCCTTATATAACAAGATTGAAAAAATTTCAGGAATTTTTTTAACATTAAAACCAGCCCGTTTACATCTACTAATTATATTTTCAACTATTTTTTTTCTTTTACTCACAACAGAAGGAAAACCAACATAATGTAATACGTATCCTTTTCTTCTTAATACATTATACAATGAATTGTAAAAATCTAATGAATATAATTCTTCAGAAATAGAAAACGTAGGTGGATCATGAATTATTTTATTAAAATAAAAAGGTTCCAATTTATCTAAAACTTCGTTAGCATCACCTAATATTATAGGTATTTTTTCTAGCCATTTGGACCATGGATTATATTCAGCATAATTTAAAATGATAGGATCTTTCTCTATCGAAACAATTTTTTTGACTTTTTTAAAAAACGCATGAATGGCAGTATATCCTAAACCAGTACCTATATCCAAAACTTTATCATAAGATTTTAATTTTAAAGCTTCAACTTTTTTTCTTGCATCATCCCATGGTAAAATATCTTTTATCCTATGCATATGAATTCCATTAATTTCAATTGTAGGGGCATGTAGCCCAATATTCCTCATTTTATAAAAATTTCCCTCTCTAAAACCTGCTAACGTACGTATTTTCCCTTCTTCAAGAACGTAAATATAATCGTTTTTGCCATATAAAGCTATATCTTCTATTAAATTCAACGGTAGAACCAAATTTTCATTTACCCAAATAATATTATCAAAATATTTTAATGTTGAAAAAGTTAAACCCAGATCTAAAGATACCTTAAATTCTTTTTCTCCTCTTTTTATATGATGAATAATTTCATTTGCTATATTTTGAGTTAAAATAGGCAAATTTTTATAATGATAAAGGTAGATTTTTACAGACACTATAAAAATTATATTTTCTTGGTATAGAAGTCTACTCTTACTTTATACTTATAAGGTGCATATTCATTAACGACTTTGGTTTTTAGTATAGAAAAAGAGAAATTATTCTGCTTGCAATATTTTGCTATTATTTCTATTGCTTCATCATATAACATATTTTCCTTTCCAATATGATAAAAATGGATAATACCACCGGTTTTCTTTATACAATACAATGCCAATGGAAGATATTCGTGTGCACCTAAAGGTAATGTCATCAATATTCTATCTGCAAAATTATAATACTGAGGACAAACTTCTCTCACATCACCTAAAATAGGAATAACTTTTTCCTCAAGTTTGTTTAATTTTATAGTTTCTAACATATACTTGTAAGCAATTTCATTTTTTTCTATTGCTACAATTTTTTTAACATTTGGTTGATATTTACAAATCGCAACAGCATAAGGAGCAACACCTGCGAACATATACAAAATATCCTCATTTGCATTCACAGATTTTGCAATATCAATTCTATCAGTAGCATCTTTAGCAGAGAAATAAACACGAAGAGGGTCTACTTTTATATAATAACCATATTCTTTATGAATAATTTCGGTGGAATTTCCATATAATAAATAATAATCAAACAATCTATACTCGCCTTTTCTTTCACTTACTTTTTTAATTATGGATTTTACATTTTTATGTAAAGAAATCAATGCTTTAACAATTTCCTTTTCATAATCTTTAAGTTCTTCAGGGATTTGAATTATTATAACAGAACCGCTTCTTGAACCAATTATTTCATAGCTAGTAGGCGTAAATTTTAATAATTCTGCAGGTATTACTCCTTGTAATAATGTTTTCAATGATTTCTTGTTATTGTTATTTGAAAAGTTAATCATGTAAGGTTAAATTTTCTTTATCACTTTATTCCAGTTGAAATTAGAAGTAAGATTATTTAATTTCATAGAAGAAAGTTGCACGTTTATTCTTATACCATTTCGAATTACCGCATTAACTATTAATCTTAACCCTATTTTCATAGATTATTCCACTGGAAATAAAGGGGTTAAAAAATAAAAGTAGCGGGGGGTGGATTTGAACCACCGACCTCCGGGTTATGAGCCCGGCGGAATAACCTGGCTTTCCCACCCCGCTATCAATTTATTTTATAAGTAAAAATATTATAAAAACCTTTTTGAAAATTTATAAAAGAATCAATTTAAAACCATGGAAATTACTTTCATGCTTAAATTAAATTCCCTTATGATATTCCAAAAATTATAGCTTTACATATTGATATTATCTTTGATGGCCCGGCGGCGGGCCATCATAATAATCTTCCTTATAATGAGGTTTAATGACCCCTTTATTTCTAGTGGAAATATTTTAAAAAACATTTATCAAAGATTTTTAACAATCTAGAATAAAATAAATTTCTCATTTAAAAACGTATGAAATTTTAGAAGAAATAATAATTATACCACAGTCTTGATTATGAATTTTCTTTAGTTTATTCAGATTCTTTTAAAAATATAATAAAATTATTTTATGATGGCCCGCCGCCGGCCATCATAAATTACATGTCCAGTGGAAATAAAGGGGTCATTTCTTAATATTTTCATTAATTTTTTTAATTTCTTCTTCTAAAATTTGTAATCCTTTGAAAATCAATGTTTCTTCCAAATTTAGCGGCGGGGCAATTCTTATTACAGATAATCCACCACTTATTAATAATAAACCTCTTTTCCAGCATCTTATTAATATTTCATTAGTTTCTTCTTTTGCAGGAGTTTTAGTTTTTCTATCTTTCACTAACTCTATACCAATCATGAAACCTTTTCCTCTAACATCGCCTATTATTTCATATTTTTCTTGCATTTCTTGTAGGCACTTTTTAATTTCTGCTCCTAGTTTTTCTACCCTTTCTAGCAATCTTTCTTCCTTTATTACATTAATTGTTGCAATAGCTGCTTTACAAGCTATAGGATTTCCGCCAAAAGTTGTTGCATGCGCTCCCTTCTCCCAAATCATAATATTGGATCTTGCAACAGTAACACCTAAAGGTAAACCGCTTGCTATAGATTTAGCAATTGTAATTATATCAGGTTCAATTCCAAAATGTTCTACTGCAAACCATTTCCCTGTACGTCCCATACCTGCTTGAACTTCATCGGAAATTAAAAGAATATTATAATCATCCGTAATTTTTTTTAATCTTTTAAAATAATCCTCTGGCGGCCAAACAAACCCTCCCTCGCCTAATACAGGTTCAAATATAAATGCTGCAATTTCTTCAGGTGGAACATACTTTTCTAGAACCCATTCTTTTATGAAATCAATACAAGCAAAATTACAAGAAGGATATTCTTGTTTAAATGGACATCGGTAACAATATGGGTAAGGCACATGATAGACGCCAGGTAATAAAGGACTAAATTTTTTTCTATGGACTGGCTTAGAAGCGGTTAAACTTAAGGAACCATAAGTTCTACCATGAAAACTTCCAATGTATGCGATAAGATTTTGCCTTCCTGTATAATATCTTACAAGTTTGATCGTTGCTTCATTGGCTTCTGTTCCACTATTACAGTAATGAAATTTTATTCCTCCTTTTATTGGAATTATTTGCGATAATTCTTTTGATAATTCAAGAACTTCTTCATAGTAAAAATCAGTGATGCTATAATGTATTAATTTTTCAGCCTGTTTTTTTATCGCTTGTATTACTTTAGGATGATGCCCAACGTTCAAGCATAGAAGTCCTGAATTAAAATCTATGTACTCATTTCCATCCACATCAATAACTTTTGTACCTACGACTTTCTCAACAAATAATGGATAATATCTTGCATATGATTGAGAAATATACTTCTTATCTAATTCGAGCAATTCTTTAGCTCTTTTACCTGGAGGTTCTTCTATAATCTTCGGTAAATCTTTATCATTCATTATAAATAAATTTCTTTAACAAAAATAAATATGTATGGGACAAATTGTTACTGTGGATATAAAACCAATCGAAGGTATAAATATAATTTTAGGGCAATCACATTTTATAAAAACAGTTGAAGATATTTACGAAGCAATAGTTAATATATCACCATTTATAAAATTTGGTATTGCATTTTGCGAGTCATCAGGACCAAGATTAATAAGAAAGGATGGAAATGATGAAGAATTAATAAACTTAGCTGTAGAGTATGCCAAGAAAATAGGGGCTGGACATATATTTGTAGTGTGTATTAAACAGGGTTATCCTATAAATATACTCAATGCTATAAAAATGGTTCCAGAAGTTGTAAATATTTACTGTGCTACAGCCAATCCTGTTAAAGTTATTCTATATGAAGAAGGGGAACAGCGCGGCGTATTAGGTGTCTGTGACGGATTTACTCCACTTGGCATTGAGGATGAAGATAAAACTAAAGAGAGGATACAATTCTTAAGGAAGATAGGTTACAAAAGAGGGTAATAAATAATTGATTAGTGAAGTAACAATAAAGACAAATAATGGTAAACCTTTACCGTAAATTATGAATTCTGAAAAAATTTTAACATATTTCGGATACAATTCTCCTAATATTTTTAAAGGAGGAGTAATAAGTAATTTAAATTCTGATTTTACTTCAGAAGCTACATTTATTGCATCTTCAATTGCAAGGATTATCCTATCTACTACTGCTTTTATTATTTTTTTGTTATGTCCTAAAGGATAGTATCCTTCTCCTCCTTGGAATCTTGCAGTTAACACATGCGTATCTGTCGAACAAATTTCAAAAAAGATTTTATAGTTAAACTTTTTTGAATAGCTTAATATTTCATTATAAAGTATATTCCTAAATTCGCTTGTTATGTTATTAGAATCGATCAATATTAACATATTGATAAAATTATCTGTTTTAAAAACTATTATCCTACCGTTACCATAACCTATTTCATTATTGTCTATTTTATTGAAACTTATATCTGAAATTCCTACCTTAACTTTTTCCTTGTAACTATTGGTTAATTTGGATAATAATTCTCGTATACCATCTATTAATTGTTCATTAATATTAGTTTCATTTGCTACATTCTTTGAATAATAATTATGTGCATCAATAATTATTGGCATTTTGAAACCTAAGTCATTTGCTATTTTAATAATATCTTTTGCTATTTCAGGGTCTATATCATCTATTCCTTCTTTTATTGGTGATATAATTATTATTGGTGTTTCATTAAGCAAAAATCCCTTAATTTGAATATTATCTTTCTTGATACTTATCATTTCTGTTGTATAGAGATCATCTTCTTTAGTCTGTTGTAATTGCTCCAGTAAGCTAATTAGATATTTTTTTTCTTCATAGTTTATTAAGTCTTCCTTATGAGTTGAAGGGCCATGAAAAGGTAAGTATAACATATCTGTTTTACTAAGTAATAAACTTGGAAGATCAGAACTTCCTACTGTTAATAGTGGCCCTGGATGTATTGGTAACGAGAAGAATATTGCAGGTTTACATGTATTTTTAAACTTTAAAATTAAATAAGGAATTTTAAAAGATTTTATATCAGACGCAGAATTTTTAAGAACGTTTTCAAAAAAACTATTTTCTTTATTCAACCATGTTAATATGAAATTTCTAAAATGCAATAAAGGATTCAGATCATATTTTGCTTCTCCTTTTATTTTAATGTGATATAAATAGCCAAGAACAATTATAAATGTTATTATATAAGAAAAAAAATCTAAAAATAAATGATTATAAGACCAATTACTATTCAAGGAGTTTTTTAATAAATTATATATATATAAAAAAATTAATGAAAAAAAATTTGTCATCAAGAATATCAATTTTATATTGGCTATTGAAATAAAAAAAAGTGTAATACTTGATAAAACTAAAAAAGAAGTTACAATTACGTTAGCTATATATGAATATTGATAGCCTAAAAGGATATATGATATAATAGCTAAAAATATACCAGTAAAGTTAAATAAAGCTATCCCGCTTAATCTTTTCCATGTTAAATATTTATCTTTTTGTTTGAAAATAAAGATTAAAAAGAATAATAAAAATATACTATAAAAATAAAAAAGGATGTTTTGCGGCTTATTAAAATAAATGATTAAAAGTAATGCTAAATTAAAAATAGCTAATATAGGAAGGATGAATTTATAGGACGGTAAATTCCAAAGTTCCTTATAGTATTCAACTAAATTTTTTTCCTTAAACATTAAGTTTATATTCTAATTATTCCTGCATTAAGTAAAATTACCATTGAAATAAGAAGAATACTTAAAAGTATGACTAAAGCTGGATTTATTTTAACTTTAGAAATATCTTCTTCATAATAAGTTATTAAACCAGCTGAACTAATTGGCATTGCTTCCTTTTTCTTTCTACTTTTAGACATATTATTATAATTTTAGCCTATGTATAAAAATTTATCCAATTTTTCATAGACATCATAATCTTTAAAATAGCCTTCCACGAAACGAATTATTGGTCTTCGAATTTTCTTTATGTACGGAAATAAATTAAACGTCTGAATTTGCTTCTCTATTTCTTTTATATAAGGTATAAGAGGACCTTTGTTCCATTTGTATCTTAATTTCTTTCTACATTTTTTACATCGAGTAAAAACAGGTATTCTTGTATATTCTGTATTACAATTTTCGCATTTTAAACCTATACGAACATTAGCTATTGCTTTTTCTATTACTTGGTTTAGTAAAGTCAATTTTATATTATATAAAGCTAGTTCTCTGAATTGAATTTCTGTGTTTTCTTCAAATGGTATGTCTAGTTTTAAAACAGGCTTGCTTCTTTGTTCATTTCTATTTTCATTTAGAACCAAAAATACCGGGCACTGAGAATTCTCAGAATAAAATTTTGAATAATTTAATAAAAAATCTTCAAGCAAATAAATATGAATCTTATTGCTTGGATTTAAATGAGAATTCAACTTTGCGTAAAGTTTTGGGTGAATTATTGCAAATTCATTTTCTGTAGACCCTTTTATTTTAACTAAATAATAAAGCAAATTATCTTCTGTTGTGATTAGTAATAAAAATTGTTCATCTTTCTTTTTAATATTTTGTTGTTTATATAATTCTCTTTTTAGTTCTAAAATATATTCTCTGATACTTTTTAATTTTGATAGCACATAATTTGGCAGTATTATTTCATCTTCTTCAATGATTTTTTCATTTAAATATGTAGCGACATCTACAGTTATTTTACATGCACCATTTGAATCAGCTTTAAGGTCGTATTTACTTCTAATATAACCCTTTGCTAAATTTTCAAGCAAATATGATTCTTTTTGGTAATTTGAATTGATCAACAATTCCAATATTTTTTCTTTTTCTACGTTTAATCTTTTGGAGTAGACATTTAGTTCATGTTGCAAATTTATTTTTATATAATATAAAGCATGAATGTTTCCTCCGCATCCTGTACATTTATTATCAATTCTTATGCTGGTATTCTTACACTTAACGCATGTTGCAATTATTCGTTTTTCACGATTACAAATACTGCAATAATCTGAATTATCTATGTCAAAACATTTTTCACAACGGAAAAGGTAAGAAGGATATATTAATATTGCTTTTTCATCTTTGTATAATTTGCTAGGAACAAGAAAAGTAAATTCCTCATCGTTATTTATTTTTTTCCTAAACAAAAATATTTTACTTTGTCTTAGCTTCTCTTTTTCAATGTTGTCTAATTTAGGTAAAATAGGTAATAATTTATTATTATTTATATCCCATCCTACCAAATTTGTTTTAGAGAAATTCTTATATAGTTTAGGATGAAGCGTTATTATTTCAAGTTTTCCAATTTGGTTAATTTGTGCAACATCATTTTGTGTGGATATTTTTAATAAAAATAAAATATTTTCTTTTTCTTTATAAAAATTTAACTTACTTAATAAATATAAGTATTTATTAATAATTATATTTAACCATTCTAATTCATTATAACTATTAACTATTTTAATAATTTCATCATAATAAAAACAAAACGTATTAATTATGATAAGAATCATTTCAGGAATTAATGATTGTCGATCATTTTTATCGATTATTTCTATATTATTTCTTCTGTATATTATTTCTATTAATTCCTTAATAGCTTGGTAATGTTTTATTTCCTTAAAATTGCATTTCGTTATTACATAATCAATTATGCTTTCTAAAGGAGGTTTAGAATTAAAATCAGATGCATTTAATATTGATTTATAAAGTGTAGCTAAAATCCATGTTAAAAAAGTGATAAAAGGATATGTTTCAACCTTTTCTTTATCAATAATGAGCACTAAATGATTCCCTTTATCTATATTCTCCTGGTAAACATTTTTAATCATATCAAAAGGGATCTTAGATTTATACTCTAATAAGTAAAATAGTGCTAATTGCAATCCATATGTTAAATTTTCTTCAAAATTTTTACTAATAACTAAACGTTTAAGCGCAAAATCTGCTAATATTTGTTTTGCCACAAGAAATTTATTTGTTTTATATATTTGTTCAAGCAATTTAATTCGTTGAGTTATTTCATTATTATTAAAAATAATTGAAGGTAAATTTTCTATTTCAGTTTCAAAGATAAAAAATATTCCATGTTCAAGAGGTTCTTTACCTGTTTCTTTCGTTTCGCCCCAAACTTCCCAAAATTTTGTAATCATAACATTAAACTACCAAATAAACTAAAGATGATTGGATAAATAAAGTTATCATTCAAAGAAATCGGTATACTATCTAAAAGATAAAGTAATAAGCTTGACAAAACTGCAAATTGGATATCATTGAATAATAACAAAGCTATTACTAATGTAACTAATCCTCCTATACTTGTTCCGATAACGCTTTTTGACCGATTGTAAGGATGACGTATTTTATTAAAAAAGATCCCGGTCATGGTTATTAACGGGTCTACATAAGCTGTTATAAGCATTGCAAAAATTAGGGATTTTGGTTCAAATAACAATATTGCTACTAAAACACCTGCAAAAAAATAAGTATGAGCTCCAATCGATGTAGTTTCATAGCTTCTTGCCAATACTTCATTAATTCGTTTAACGGGATTTATAAAATATAGACGAATTCTTATTACATCTGATATTATAGCTAAAAGTAATAATGTTGAGAATAAGATAAGACTAGTAAATTTATCAGAATATAGATAAAATAATATAAGGAGTGTTCCTAAAGTAATGTGTAAAGATTTTCTGTAAATTTCATTCTTCAGTAATCGTACTTTTATCTTTTTATCTCGAAGAGATGGCTTCATTAATTAAAGTTAATTTTTTAAATAATGTTTCATTATCAAATTTATTTTTTTCTAAAAGAGTTCCTGTGACTATTATATTAGCTCCACTTTGAGCTGCTCGCTTAGCATCCTCTGGGGTTTTTATCCCGCCGCCAATTATTAAGGGTATATTAATGTTCTCTCTTACAACTTTTATAGTTTCACTTGGAATAGGACGTTTTACACCTGACCCTCCTTCAATATATATAAATTTCATTCCCAACATCTCAGCTGCCATTGCATATGCGGCAATAATATAAGAGTACTTATACGGTATAGGTCTTGCCCAGCCTATATATGAAACTGCTCCTCCTTCACCAGCTATAATATAACCCACAGGTATTGTTTCTAATTGATATTTTTTAATTATTGGTGCTGCTTGCATTTGCACTTCAATTAAATAATATGGATTTTGTGAGTTAAGAAGAGACATAAAAAATATCGCATCAGCATTTTTACAAATTGCAGACAAATTGTTTGGAAAAATAATTACTGGTAAACTACAAGCTTGTTTGATTTCAGATATTGTTTTTTCCATTAAACTTTCTGTTATTCCTGTAGATCCTCCTACAAGGATAGCTTTGCTCCCACTTTTTTCAATAATTTGACATATTTCTCTTAATTTATTAATATTTATTTTTTCAGGATCTAATAGTACTACGTGAATGCATTTCTCTTTCTCTATAAGTTTAACCAAATATTCTAAAACGGACTTGTTTTTAACCAAGTTCACCTTTATAATATAAATCGATAAATTCGTTATATGCATCTATAGGTTCTTCACTGAATTTTAGTTTTACTATTCCAGTTAAATTGCATACCGCACAAAATACATTTGCTTTGTTTTCTTCTTTTTTAATTTTTACAAATATTGAAGCTTTTCCACATTTTGGACATGTAAATATTTTAGGTATTTTCCTAATTACTTTTTTTACTATCTTACGTCTTTTTCTTCTTCCCATTATTTCTCTTCTTCTTTTTTTAGGAATATATATATAATTATCATAATTAGCGATATAGGTATTAAGGAATAGTAAAGATATGTTAAGATGGTATCTATACTCATAATTAAGTATTTGAAGATTTTATATTATAAATTTTTAACAAAATTTTTTATTAATTCCTTCATAGTTATCTTTCTCTTTGTAAGGTAATGGGTATTTAACATGGAACAAGCTAAAATATGATAACAAGGTTTAATTTTATATTTTCTTGCTATCGAAGTAGAAAAACCATAGCATGTACAAGCTATATTCTTGAATACATAATAATTCCCTTTTTGACCTTTAACATAAAATAGATTTGTAGGATAAATAGGATTTTCTAATACAATTATTCTATTTTCTTTTATCAAATTCAATGCTTTTCTAATTTTTTTTACCTCTAATTTTTCTTTATAGTAATACCGCTTTAAGTATCTCTTGATTTTTGATTTTAACGATGTATAATTCATAATGGGACTGCCAGGATTTGAACCTGGGCCACTAGGACCCGAGCCTAGCAGTCTACCAAGCTAGCCTACAGTCCCAATAAATATTTTTTAATTTTGATAAATAAGTTTAAATTTTCTCATGTAGAAAATTGTTATGGATAATTTTCTTACTGCAATTTTTAACCCAATCAGATACGAAATATTAAAACTTTTAAATAAAAAGCCTTTAAACTTAAAAGATATTATTGACGAGCTTCGTTTAGATTACGCTAAAGCCTCACTAATCTTATATCATTTAAAAATACTACAAAAAAGTGGGCTTGTTGAAAAAAAAGATGGAAAAAAATATATGTTAACATCTATAGCTAAATCATTATTAAGATATCTCTCATTATTAGAAACAACTCCAAAAATTTTAAATGAAGAAATCTATATATTGAAAACATCCCCTCCATTTGAAGTTATAAGTTTTTCTGAATTTTTAAATTCTTTAAGTAAAAGTGAGTTAAAACAGAACGTAAATCTAGAAATATTTTCTTCCAAAATAAAAGAGCTTTTGCTAAATCATTCCAAACGAATAATTAGCGAAGACATGCTGTTATTTTTATTGGAATATTATTCTTCGAATAATTTATCTTTTATCAATACTTTAGATACTTTAATTTTAAAATTTAAGAATGTTGAAGAATTTTTAATAAATAAAAATAATGAAAATAATTTATTGTTAAATAATAATCTTCTTGAAAGTTTAGAATTACAATATATTTTTAATAAGTTCATTAACGAAATGGACTTTCGTCCAGATTTGTTTGAATTTATTAATATTCCTAATTTAAATCACTTTCTTAGCGGATTACTTTGCTTACATTATCCGCTTTATGTTTATTCTTTAAAAAATATTCATTTAACTATAAATGAAATTATTCAATTAATTCTCTTAAAAAACAATATAAATTATAAAGATCTAAATATTTTAATTTCTTTTAATGAAGAAAATGATGCTGAAAGTTTGATTCACAGCATTTTTACGTCTATGCAATTAATTATGGAACATTTAAGTAAGCAAGATGTAATTCTTTCTTTTTCGCTAAATTATGAGATAAGCAGCAAATTATTACCAAAGTTATTTGAATCCTTTATATTTTCTTTTGATGAAAGACTTATTTACCCTAACCAATTCTATATTAATGTTTTTTATATTAATAATGAAAATCTCAAGAATTTTTCTCTTTTTAATAATTTATTTGTCAAATATCCATATCTACGAATAACTTTATTTAGAGAACTTTCTAGGAATTTTACATTAACATCTTATGGTCTTATAAATGAAAATTCTAGCAATATTTGGGGTATACCTACAATAGCTACACTTAATTTAGTAAATATTGTAGCTTTTAACAATTATGATGAAGATAAAATATTTTCTTATTTAATAGATTTGATGGATAAAATATACGAAATTTTCAAGTATAAAAAAAATTTATTAAATAAACTATCAAATTATTATAAGAAATTGTTTAAAAATAAATCATATGATTTTTCTAATTATTATTTAAATTTATATGGTTTTTATGAATCTATTCAGCTAATAACTAATAAATCTTTTTTTAATGATGCTTCAGCTTTTAATTTAGCCAATAAATTTTTAAGGAATCTCACAGAGGTTTTAAAAGAAAAAAATTTAAAAAATGATTTTCATGTTAAACTTTCATTAGTAAACGACACAATTTCCTTTAAGAATAAACCCTTTAATTCAGGTTTTTTATGGAAGAGTAAAAAAATATTGCGTGATATTAAATTATATGGTCTTTCTTCTACTTTATCTCCTGATTGGTTTTCTTTTAGTAGTTTAGAGGAAAAAATGAGAAATGAGCTGAGATTACTCAAGTATTTTGAAGGGGGTTTTATTATCAATTTACCGATTGATTTTAATTATATAAAAATTAATGATGTTATTTTGATAGCTAAAGAAAGTTTGTTGAACTCACCACTAAAGCACTTAGCACTAGATGTATATTCTGTTTTTACTTTTTGTTGTGACTGTAAAATTTTTTTCAAGGAATACCATTTAAGATGTCCAAATTGTAAAAATTTTAACTTAAAATATTTGTCCATGCATAATAATCAGTTAAGATTTTTTAACTATAATGAAGCGTTTTTATTAATTAAAAAACATTATTATACTGCTTAATTCATCCTCCATGAACAAAAGAAAAAATTGTCAATACAGAATTTCTTTTTATTTTTATATTTTCATTACCTCTTGCAGGAAAAATCTTATCTTGATAAGATATTAATATATCGGGTGCAATTTGTGTTAATGAAGGATTAAAGATTCTTTTAAAGAATTCGTCATTATTATTTAGCTTAGTAAGTTGTTTAAGTAAATCAAATAAAGAAATTTCTTCTGAAGTAATTTGGAGATCAATTTCTTCTTTTTTGGCCAATCCTTTCAATACTCCAAGCAATTTAACTTTAATTATTCCAATTTCATTATTCGAATAGGATACCTGCATATTCTGTCACTATAGTATTTTCTATTTTAAAAGGTGGAAATAAAATTTTTGAACGCTTTTTCTTTATTATAGAATGAAATTTGTTTACAGCTTCGTTTTCTGGTAATTTTAGTATTTCTAAAGGGGTATTTAAATAAAATACTTTAACGGGAAAAATATGTCTTGTTGATTTTGCTGGATGTAAATTTTTAAGTTCTCTAACTTTAATAACTTCAGGTTTGGTAATTCTTTTACCACCAAATAAAATTATATTTTTATTTCTTTTTTCAACTTCTTTTATGGCTTCTTTTTCTGTTATAAATTCCATTTTTATTTCTTCACTTCTAACAATACTTTCTAAAGATTTTACCAATATACTATTTGTATCAATGTCCGGATTTTCCAAGTATATTAACGTAGGTTGTTCTAGTGGTAACCATACGAATAAATCTTGGATTATTCTATCATATAATGATGATTTCTCATCTTCCAGTATTTTATAATTATATCTTTTAAAAATTTCGAAAATTTTGTTTTTAATAGTAGTAGGATTTTGAAGATATACTTTCCTTATCCATTTTTCAACTTGAATTCTTTTACTATTGTAATCTACTAAAACTACAGGTATAAATTTGCAATTTAATTTTTTTAATAAAACAAATCTATGCGTACCGTCTAGAATGACCAAACTGTTTTTATCTACGATAATAGGGTGATAAAGCATTCCTTTTTCTTCAGTTTCTTTAAGCATCTTTTTTAAAATTTTTTCGTCTATTTCCTCATGCGGGTATAATTCCTCTATTTTTAATATAGTTAATTCAATTTCAAAATCATTGTAATTTATTTTGTATTGTAATTTATTTGATCCCATCTATTGTTCTTCTTTCTTCTCTTTTTTACTTTGTTGTTTAATAATTCTGGTAATGTATCCTGCGATTTGATTCCTTTCTTTTTTAGATAATTTTAGTTCTTCTTGCATTTTTTTAATTTGTAACTTATTATGTTCGAAGTCAGCGATAAATAAATTAGGAAATTTTTCTAATAATGTTTTAGCTATTCTTTTTACTTTCTTATTTTTCACTTTTCCCATTTTGCTACTAATGTTTATTTATTAAGTATATTATAATAATAATTTGCTTTTCACTTTATGCAAACTGATAAAAGTTAAATAGCGGTTCTAATAATATAATAAAATGTATTAAAATGGCGGTAGCAACACCTTCTGGTGTAGTTCCGGTTTTAATATTAAAAGAGGGTACACAAAGAGCTACAGGTTATGAGGCATTAAGGGCTAATATAGCAGCAGCAAAAGCTATAGCCGAAACAGTTAAAACTTCATTAGGACCAAGAGGTATGGATAAAATGCTTGTGGACAGTATAGGTGATATTACAATAACAAATGACGGGGCTACCATACTTAAAGAAATAGAAGTTCAGCATCCTACAGCCAAATTGTTAGTTCAAATATCTAAAACTGTTGATGACGAAGTTGGAGATGGAACAACTTCAGCTGTTATAATAGCAGGAGAACTTTTGAAAGAAGCTGAACAATTAATTGATAAAAATATTCACCCAACAGTAATAGTAAGTGGTTATAAAAAGGCTTTGCTTAAGGCAAAAGAATTTCTTGAAAAATACTCTATTCCTGTTAATATAGAAGATGATGAAATTTTAAAGAAAGTTTGTTTGACTTCAATTCACGGCAAAGCTGTAGGTGCTGTAAGAGATTACTTAGCAGATATATGTGTTAAAGCTGTTAAATCCATTGTTGAAGAGAGAGACGGTAAAAAATTTGTGGATTTGGATAGAATTCAGATTATAAAGAAACAAGGTGGTAGCTTATATGATACTAAATTAATAAACGGTATTATCATTGATAAAGAAGTTGTACATCCTGGTATGCCTAAAAGAATAGAAAATGCAAAAATAGTTCTTTTAGATGCACCATTAGAAATCGAGAAGACAGAAATAGATGCAGAAATACGAATTTCTGACCCCTCACAATTAAAAGCTTTCTTAGCTGAGGAAGAAAAAATGTTAAGAAATATGGTAGAAAAAATCAAGTCTGTAGGTGCTAATGTTGTTATATGCCAAAAAGGTATCGATGATGTAGCGCAACATTATTTAGCTAAAGAAAAAATTTTGGCTGTTCGCAGAGTTAAAAAATCAGATATGGATAAATTAGCGTTAGCTACAGGCGCTAGAATTGTTACAAATATTGATGACCTAAGCAAGGATGATGTAGGCGAAGCACAACTAGTTGAAGAAAGAAAGGTAGGTGAAGATAAAATGGTATTTGTTGAAGGATGCAAGAATCCAAAGGCCGTAAGTATACTTATTAGAGGAGGATTTGAAAGATTAGTAGACGAAGCTGAGAGATCAATGCGGGATGGTTTAAGTACTGTAGCAGATGTAATAAAATATCCTAAAATTTGTATTGGTGGAGGAGCTATAGAAATAGAATTAGCTAAACATATAAGAGAATATGCAAAAACTGTAGGAGGAAAAGAACAATTGGCTATAGAAGCTTTTGCAAATGCCCTTGAAATTATTCCTAAAACCTTAGCTGAAAATGCAGGTGCAGATGTAATTGATGTTTTAACTGAATTAAGAGCATATCATGCAAAAGGAGATGGTTACGTATATGGTATAGATGGGATAACTGGAAAAGTGGCTAATTTATATGAACAATCTGTATTTGATCCATTATTAGTTAAATTACAAACTTTAACAGCTGCAACTGAAGCAGCATCTACAATTTTAAGAATAGATGAAATTGTAGCAGCCTCCAAAGTAAGCAAAGAGGCTCCACCAAAACCAAAGGAAGAAGAAAAAGAAAAAGAAGGTAGTAGTGACTAAAATTTTAGTTACAGGAACACCTTCGACTGGCAAGACTTCTTTTGCCTTAAAACTTTCTTTATTTTTTTATTTTAATTATTTTAATATAAATACATTAGCTTATTATTTACATTCATATAAATACTATGATAAAAAAAGGAACGCGCACGTCCTGGATTTGAATAAATTAAGTATTTTAATAAATAAATTGTTAGACTTACTACCAGATATAATTTTTGATTCTCATATTTTAGATTGTTTTACTGAACAACTGGATTACGTCATAATCCTTAGATATGATCCACTTAAATTAGTACATAGACTTAAACTAAAAGGATATTCTGAAAGAAAAATTAAAGAAAATGTCGAAGCAGAATTTTTAGGAATACTATCCAACGAATGTTTTTTGAAATTTAAGAAAGCAAAAATATTAGAAATTGATGTGACGAACTCAAAGAAAATTTTTCCTGTCATAGTTAAAACAATTAAAACAAAAGTTAACTTTAAAAAATTTAAAAAAATAGATTGGCTAAGAATTTATGAATCTAACAATAAATTAATAGAATTCATCAAATTTCAACTCTCAACTTCAAAATAAATAGTTTCATCTTCATAATTGAATGTTTTTATCTTTAAAGTTTTATCTTGGTTTGGTTTAAGAATATAAATTAAATTTTGTAAATCAGTAATTAAAATATCATTTTCTTCCATTAATTTCAATTTATTTGTTAACTCATTTAAAATTTTATAACTTAAAATTTTTTTAAATATAAAAAATTCTGTTTCTATTAAATTCTTTGTTAAAATAATATAGTTAAAATAATTATAAAATAATTTAAAAATCTCATTATTTAAATTCTCAAGTAATATAATAAAAGGTATATTAAGATTAATTATGTCTCCAATTTTCTTTAATAACTTTTCTCTTAAACTAACGTCAGGCGTATTGTAAATATAAGCAGGTGTATTTAAAAATAATACGTAATTATTTTCTTTTTTGTAGTTAATTAATAAAGTTTCCAATGTTAACATTTGCACTAAGACTTTTAATGAACTGTCTTTCCAATAATACAATGATAATAGAACATCATTAATGGTTTCATTTACCGTGGTAAAATCTATTTCCAATTCAGATAATAATTCATCGTTTAATATCTTTTCAATCTTTTTTATTATGGTATTTCTTACCTCATTTTCATAAGTAGTTGTCAATACTACGCTAGCTAGCACATTCTTAATATCTTTTAATTTTACTCTGTCAACGTATCTTTCTAATATTTTATTTAGAACCATTTTCTTTAAAACATTTGCTTCAACTATATTAAGATCACAAATCAGTACCATTATATTAGCTATTAAATTTAAAAGAAAATTTTTATTAGAAACTTGGGATAAAAAATTTTCTAATGTATTTTTAATGTAGTATTTATTCAAAAAGTGTTCCTCCCTTAATATTTCATTATTCCAATCAATTAAAATTATATTAAAATTTTTTTCTTTCAATTTATTAAAAAGATAATAAATGAAATAGGGTATTAAATTATAATTTTTAGTTATCAAAATTGCTTTATTATTAAGATTCAAATAAAATTTATCTAAAGTAAATTTATTATAACCTATGTCTATTTGAGAATTATTAATATAATATTCTTTATAAATTTTTTTATTAAAAATGATTTTCTGTATTATATAAAATTTTTTTTGATTTATATTTTTATTATATATCATTTATAAATTATATAAATAGAATAAAATATTATCGATTTTATCTTTTTTGACCGTGTCTATCTCGCAACCAAAAATTAATTTGATATAAAAAATTATATTATTAAAAATGTTCCTTATGTCTTTATCGTCCTTTAATAGACTTTTTTTGCAAATCAGTATGAATAATTCTGTTTCGATTTTATCTTTTAAATAATTTAATGGAACTAAAATTATAACAGTTGTCCTTGTAGCTTCAAGATACTTCACAAGTTCTTGAAAAAGTTCATCTTTAAATTCTAATTCAGTTTTAGGTTCTAATTTTAGCAATGAATAAAAAAATTTGAAAATACCTTTTCTTTTTTTATAAATGATTGGAGAAAAAGAATCATGATTGTTTAATTTTATCATACTATTCCAAGTTTTCTTGCTATTTCAGTTAATATATCATTTATTTGTTTTAAGAAATCATTAAAGGAATTTACTGCATTATTTGAAACAGAATTAAAGTAACTTTGTATGCCCATTAAAATTCCTGCAACTATGCTTAATATTATTGTAAAAGCAACTGCTGCAATTCCTAGCAAAAGTCCTTCTTCTACTAAAGGAGATCCTCTTTTGTTTTTTAATATCTTTTTCATGAAATATTTTAACTAAAAGGTATAAAAATTACCTAAATAAGTGAGTAGAATTGCTTCTTTGTGATAAAAAATTGATCTAATTCAAGTGTATAAAGATTTCTTAGTTAATTGAATTATCTAATACCGAATATGATAAATATAATTATTTGGAATGACCAATATATGCTAGAGACAAACAACAATTGAATTATCACCTTATTTTTTTCAGAAAATAACAATGAAGATATTAATACAAATGCTAAACATAGTACATTAAATAAAACAATATCACTGAAATTAGGTATAATTTTAAAATAATATTGTTTGGGAAAATTGATTCCATATGTAAAAAAATTAAGTAACCATGGAAATATTGAATATGTTAGGGCAAGCATAATATTTAAAATGGTTATCTTCATGTACAATTGTTCTAAAAATTGTCTTAAAGTTAAAAAGCTCTCGTTTATTTCGTATAGATAGTTAAAAATTCTTAATGCCTTATTTTTTTCTTTTTTAGGCAAATTCTCAATTTTTGAATAAAGTTCAAATATCTCAAGTAATTCTGGTACTTGTCTTTTAGTAATTTTAAAAGATTTGCTTAATGGTATTCCTTTAAGTAAATTTTCAATTTCTTTTTTTAATATTAAACGATATTGTGAATTTTTACGAATAAAATTATAAAAAGCCCTTTCGAATGACTCTAAATGATGTCTTGCTATTAAATATTCAGTGACATGTTTGAGCATGCTTATTTTGTTTTTTACCATTTTAATTTTTTTCTTAAATTATTAATTTTCTTAATTAAAATTAAAATTAACGGTATAATTAGCATTAATATTAAAAAATAATTAATTTTATAAAAGAAACTTCCTAATATCAATATTAAAGGTAAAATATAAATAATCGCCATAAATATTGTTAAATATAAATTAAATTGTTGAATATAATTAAATATATAGTTTTTATTTTTTTCAATAATGTTTATAAGCTTTTTATAATCTATTTTATTAGAAAATTCGAATATTTCTAATAAAGTTTTATAATCATAAAAATTATTTATTGTTGCTAGTAACTTTAATACTTTTAAAGGCATAATACCTTTTTCCTTAATCAAATTATCTCCTATCGAATAAAAATGAGGAATATCATATAATTGCTTAGTTAAAAATTTTTTTAACGAAATTAATAAAAATATTTTTATTAAAAATAAGTTGGATACATCAAAATCTGCTAAACTGCTATATTTATTAAATAATTTAAATTTAAACATTACTTATTACTTCTTGAAGGTTTCTTATTTCGCTTAATATATTTTCGAATGTGGTTCTTTCTTCATTAATTATACGATTTATGAATATAATATCTTTTAATGCTTCTGTGTTGTGTAATAAATTATATTTTCCTTTTTTATAGATAAGTTTTAGCTTGGGCCAGCTACCTTCCTCATTCAATCCACTTACTTCATAAACTTCGTTCAGATATCTAATAATTTTTTTATCTTTTATTTCTTTTTTCATTCCTACTATAAAATTTAAAGAAGTTATGCTACTTGGATGAATTTTATATTGTAAAATCCATCTCTTTATTAATTCGTGTGGCGAAGAAGAATGGCATGTCATTAAACCTTTTAAACCTGCATGGATGGCCTGAAACATTGCTAAAGTATGCTCCTTTGTTTGTATTTCTCCTAAGAAAATCCAATCAGGAGAACGGTGGAGCATTTTAATTATCTCAACTTTCTTTTGTGAATATTTATTGGATACATCAATTGAACGCGTTTTTATGAATAATTTAAACTTCGAATCATTTGACGAATAAAGTTCATCGATATCTTCCAAGTATATTTTCCGCCAATTCTCCTGTAAATATCGAGAGATAGCATGAGCAAAAGTTGTTTTTCCACTATTAGGTTCCCCGCAAATAACTATTACCGCTCTTTTTTTTAGACAATAAATAAGGAATGCTGCTATTTCTTTTTCGACGCTCCCTATTCGAATCAAATCTTGTAATGTTAACATATTTTTCTTAAATTTTCTTATATCTATAGCTGTACTTTCTGTAATAGGGTATGTATCAATAGCAATTCTTAATTTTACGTTTGTATCTTGTAAGCTAACTTTTACAGATGGATTTGAAGGGGTGATCTCTTCTCCAGTAACTAAACTTAGGAATGTTTTAAATTTTTCCACGTCTGTAGATGATAAGAAAATATTCGTAAAGCATCTGCCATATTTTTCATGATCTAAATAAACCCAATCATTTTCTTTATCTAAATAAATTTCTTGAACATTTTCATCAAGAATAGCAACAATTAAACGAAGTAAATTATTACTGTATAATGACATTTTACTAAGAAGATTAAACTTGGTTTCAGGAAATCTTTTTCTATCTGTTATATTTACATAATAAATTATTTCAGAATTTTGATTTTCAAAGATATTTATTGTATAGCCCGTTCTACTAACTATTTCTTTAAGTTTATATGTCATGATAAGAGTATCATTTAACGTCACATCAGGTTCGAAGATTCTGTTGTAAATTTCCTTTTCACCATATTCCATTTCATGTAATAAACATATTTCTTCAAAAAGATTTAACCTTGTTTTAGTAATAATTTTCTTTATCATCTTTTCTTTTAAATCAGGGTATATTTCTAAAATTTTTATAGGATTATAAAAGAAATAATCATAAAAATTCTTTTCGATTCTATATTTTTTCATTAATATAAATTTTCTAATTTTGTTATTAAAATAATAAAAATTATTAAGAATTTTTTTGAAAATATTTTCATTGTATATTTTCATTGTTTTTAAATTTGTAAAAATAATATTATAATTAAAATCTTTATTTATTTGTTTTATTATTTCATATAAACGTGCTCTGCAACCTTCTTTCTCTTCTAACCCAAATTCTTCATAAGGACAAATAAAATTTATCGTATTATTCTTAATTAAAACTTTGCAACTGTTACAACCTTTTATCATTCATCCTTTTTGCCAAAAGAGGTAAATTTTCTTCTAATAAACGAAGAATATTATTTGTTTTATTTTCCAATTCTGATACTCGTTTTTCTAAGTTTTCTTCTTTAGATTTGTGACTTTCTAATAAAGTTTTTAAGTTATTAACATCAAAACTTAAACTGATAACTTCTCTTTCTAAATAAGCTAAAAGTTCTTTTTCTTCATTCTCTTCAGGTTGAGTTTCTTTTGGTAAAAGTTTTGCAATTTTTTCCTCTTCTACTCCTATAAATTTTAGAATGTCTTCAATATCTTTGATACTAATTTTCTTTTTAAGCAAAAAATTAACAAAATTAGGTAAATCTATTTTATATGGCATTTCCTTTTTTGACAATATAAGATACATTATCCATAATTGAATAATGTTTTAAATTACAAACATATGCTATATCTTTCAATGATAGTATTGGTTTAACTTTCATGGCATTGCTAATTTTTTTGTTTGCTAAGTAAATTAATGCAGCGGCTATTATATACGGATTCCTTCCCTGAAGTTCTTTTATGTCTATTGAATTAAGTATATTTAATGCTTCTTTTTTAACAGAAGAAATGAAAAAAACATTTGAAGAATCTATTTTCCTAAGTCTTAATTTATTATTTGTTATATCTGAGTTAGCTAATAATGTAGTATACCTTTCAATGTAGATTTTTATTAGATCTTTGAGACTTAAAGAATTGTTAAGTATTTCTTTATTAATAAGAAATGCACACCATCCTATTTTGCTTTTAGTAACCCTATGCCCGTGCTTTTCAAATATTTTTGTGATTTCTGTTAAATTAACTACTTTATTTGCTGTCTCAAGTCTAAGAATGAGGAAAAGACATGCAGCTAATATTGTAGTATAAGTAAACTTAAAGGTCGATTTCTTTAATTCTTTTGCTACTTTAGAAAATAATATTGCTGTGTCTATAACATGTTTTTTACTTAAGTTTAATTCTGAAGAAATTTTGTTTAATGTATTTAGAAGTCTACCATTAAGAATGGAAGATGCTTCGAATATTTTTATTTTTTCATCTATTCGTTTCATTATTTTAAATTTTTCTTGCTCTTTTGGGGGTAAAGGTTTATTTAAAACATCTAAAAAAAGCCCAGAAGATGAATAATTAATTTTACCGCCCAAAGGTAACGTAGGAAATATTTTTTCTTCTTGTATTTCGTTGTTTTCTAAATTTAGATAAGAGTAAACTAATCCGCAACTTGGGCATACAACACTATTTTCTTTAGTCCTGATTAATTCCGCATTACATTTTTCACACAATTTTCTCATCAATAATGTTTATGAATTTATTTTATAAGCTACCGAGATACAAAATTTATAATTAGAGATTAAGTTTCGTATTTTCTAAATTATTTTTAGTATACAGAGAGATAACTAAAAGTGAAAATTAATTAACTTTTTAATTAATAAATATGAATAAAATAACGTGAGTCTTCCCATCAGAACAAAATTTTCATCTGAGATTCAGAGTATAATTGATAAAGAAGCCGAAATCATTACCACCCAGGGTAAAAAATATGTGGGGAAAATTACTGTTATTGACCCTGAAAATTTTAATATAATATTAAATGAAGCTAAAGATGAATCAGGTAATGTTTATTCCATGATCATATTACACGGAGTTATTGTAGCTGAAATAAAATTACTAAGTAGACATATAGATCTTAAAAGTTTAGCAGAAAAACTTGAAAAATTTTTCCCAAGACTTGTTAGTTATGATGAAGTTTCAAAAGTAATAACTGTTGCTGATAAAGTTAGAATTCTGCCTAACGGAACTGTTGAAGGTGTTGGTCCAATAGCAGATAAAGTAAGGGCAATTTGTAGCGATTTTTTTAAAACTTCATAGTAGATGAGTTTTGAAATAATAGATAAGTCATTAGCAGCTAGAATAGGCAGAATATATACAGCAAAGGGATTTTTAGAAGTACCAGCCTTATTGCCTGTTATAAATGTAAATTTTGATCCTGAAATTATAGAATGGATAAAAAAGATAGGGTACAAAGGAATTATAACAAATGCTTATCTTTTATGGAAAAAAATGAAAGATAAGATTTTTGATATTCATGAATATTTATCTTTTCCTTACCCAATAATGACAGATTCAGGAGGATATCAAGTTTTAAAGTATGGTCAAATAGATTTCTCACCTAAGCAATCATTATTATATCAAATCAAAATAAAAAGTGATATTTGTGTTATTTTAGATTTCCCCACAGGTTTAACTAGAGATAGGGAAATAGCTAAAAAGAGTGTAAATATAACTTTAAGAAGAGCTAAAATGGCTAAAAAATATATTCAATCCTATAATTCACTATTTGTGGCTCCTATACAAGGCGGTTTAAATTACGATTTACTAAAATATTGTGCTAAAAAATTAAAGGAGTTAGATTACGATATTTATGCAATAGGTAGTCCTACTGGATTAATGGAGGCTTATGATTACAAATCAGTTCTTAAAATGATTTTATTATCGAAAACTATTATTGGTTCAGCCAAACCTATGCATCTCTTCGGTGCAGGACATCCTATGTTTTTCCCATTTATAATAGCTATGGGAATAGACACTTTTGATTCTGCTGCATATGATCTTTATGCAAAAGATGATAGATATATAACTAGAACCCGTACTTTTAGAATTCAAGAACTAACCGAATTGCCATGTGTTTGTGATGTTTGCAGAAAAATTTCTGTAAAAGAAATATTAGAAATGAGCAAAAAGGAAAGAGAAAAATTATTAGCCAAACATAACTTATATGTTTCATTAGAAGAGATAAAAGCTATAAGAACATATATCAAAGAAGGCTCATTATGGAATTATTTAGAAGAAAAATCAAGAGCTCATCCTTCATTATATGAAGCTTTTTTATTTTTAAAAAAACATATCAAATACTTAGAAAAATATAATCCTATTTCAAAAATTAACTTAAGAGGTTTATTCTTCTTTGACTCTCTTTCCGCTATAAGACCTGAAATATTAACTTATTATGAAATGTTTATTAATAATTTCAAATTTAATGAAAATTCAATTTTAATATTATTGCCATTTTTACGTAGTAAACCATTTATAAGAACTAAAATTTCTAGGTTTTTAACCACAAAATTAAGCGAGCTAGATACTAATGTTAAAAAAACAATAAACCTAATATATGTAGGTTTTCCTTTTATATTGGTTCCTTATGAATTATCAGAAACATATCCTTTAGCTCAATGGGAAGGAAACATAAAATCATTTAGGTTTAAAACCATCATAAATAAAATGCTAACAAAAATTCAAAATGCTTCTATTAAGAAAGCAATTTTAATTATTACACCTACTTATAAATCCTTATTTACTAAAATTGAAGATATTTTAATTAAGAATAATATTCCTGTATTAACAATAAATCTTCAATCCCTTAATTTTAATAGTTTTGTTAGCAATATATCAAAAATTTTGGATTTCATAATTAAATAATATTAAAAATTTTTTAAATTACATATAAAAGATTTTACTTTCAGGTTGTGTTTGTCTTGATTTTTCAAATTGATCTAATAATAATAACTCTTCTTTTCTTTCTTTAATTATATCTTTTTCAATTCTAGTAAGATCAATTGAGGAGTCAAATTTTTCTTTTAAAATTTTTAAAGCAACATGAGCAGCTCTTAAATCATATTCATACACTCTAGCATAGGGTAATATACATAATGCAGGAAACTCATGGATCTCAAAAATGCTTAATAACAATGCCAAAGGTCCTATTATTGATAATTTGTCTTCTAATGCAGGTGCAAATTTTTCATATTCTTTTGCATATTTACTAGTATAAGCTATCCTAATTTCACCGTCGCCTTTTACCCTTTCTGCTAATCCTCCAAACAAAATTGCCATCTTAAAATTATTTTTTAAAACCCATTCAGCTATTTTAATTGTGTATTTATGCATGAATTTTAGATCAGGCATAGCTTCATTAAGAAGTATTATAAAATTGTTGTATTCATAAAGTTCGAATGGCAATCCTATCCTATCTCCTTCCATTCGAATTACCATTGGCATTCTTGGAAATGTTATATATCCAACATAGCGTGAATTTTCTTGTAATGTTAAATATTTTGAAACTAAATATCCTACGCCTCCTACCCCATGGAATCCTGTAATAAAAATTTTGTTTTTGAAATCCTTAGTTTCAAAAATTTTAATTTCATTTTTTAATTTCATCTTTGACAATATATTCTTACATCCTACAAATATTTATTTATAATTTATTAATTGTACTAAACGAAATTGGTGTGGTAAGCCAAATAAAGCAAAATGATAATTTCTGAATTATGATATTTAAATTAAATGATAGATTTTTAATTCAGTAAATTTTAATGTTTAAGTAAATCATGGAAATTAAAGTTAGAATACTTGGTGGCGGATTAGAAATAGGTAGAAATGCCATTGAAATTAAGTACAACAATAGCTCATTATTATTAGATTATGGAATAAGTTTTAATGATCATATTGATTTTCCATTGGTCCCTAATATAAAAAATATTGAAGGTGTTATTATTTCTCATGCTCATCTTGATCATACAGGTGGTCTTCCTTTGATATACGGTTCAACAATAAAGCCACCAATATATGTTAATGACTTAACCTTTGAATTGATGGAATTACTTTTGAATGATTTTTTAAAAATATCTAAAAATAAATTACAATTTGATAATACAGTTATTTCAGAGATTAGATCTAAAACTAAGTTGATAAATTTCTCTTCTTCATTTCATTTAAATACTTTTTATATTAAGACTTACAATGCTGGGCATATACCTGGAAGCTGGCTAGTGTTGATAAGTGTTAAAGAAAAAAACATTCTCTATACAGGAGACTTTAACATATATGACAGTAAATTGATTAAAGGTGCTGACTTAATCAATGAGAACATAGATTTGTTAATTTGTGAAGGAACGTACGCTTGTATAAATCATATAAACCGTTCTCTTTTGGAAAGAGCTTTAATTGAAGAAATTAATAAAACTTTAGATAATGGAGGTAATGTTTTAATTCCTTCATTTTCAATAGGTCGCTCACAAGAAATTCTTTGCTTACTTTACGAATATAAAGTCAACTATCCTATATATTTAGACGGTATGGCAAGGTCTGCAAGCAAAATTATGCTGAAATATCCTGAATATTTTAGAAATTATGATTTATTAAATAAATCTCATGAAAGAGCAATATGGATAAGTAAAGAAGAAGAAAGGAGAAATATAATGGATGAACCTTCAATAATTATTTCTCCTGCAGGAATGCTAAAAGGTGGTGCTGCAATCTATTATATAAAAAAGATCATTAAGAAGGAAAAAAATGCAATTTTCTTTGTAGGCTATTTATCAAAGGGTACTCCTGGAAGAGAAATTTTAGAAAATAAAATTCTTCGCCTACCTACAGGAGTAGAAAAAGTTAAAGCTAGAGTAGACTGGTTTGGCATTTCTTCTCATGCGGATATGCAAGGAATAATCTCTTATATAAAAGCAATTAATCCATCTACTGTTCTATTCATTCATTGCGAATGGCCCAGAATTCATGAGATGAAAAAAATGTTGGAAACAAATTTTAAGGATATTAAATTTATCATAGCAGAGAATGGAAAAGAATATAAAATTTGATATTTTAAACGTTTTACCTAAGTATTTTTATTATGTAATTCTTATTTTATTTCTCTCCTCGGTTTTTTCATTATACTTACAATATCAGAATATAACTCCGCCAATTAGAGAAGAAATAGGAACAACAGAGCCTACAAAAGCTGCTTTTCAAGCTTTTTATATTGTAGTAGCTTTAGGTTTGATAGCTACATTAATTTTTATTCTTTTTGTTAAAAGAAAGTACTTTATCATAAAATTTCTTTTTATTTATAGTTTTAGCATAGGAGTGTTCATTTTACTCTTTCTTTTCTTTAATCCATTAGAAAATTTATTGGAAAAAATTGTATATGATAAAGCTTTCCCTATAATTTTAATCTTTGTATTATTTTCTTCTTCATTATTATTATTTGGCATTTTTAAAGCGAAAAATGTTCACCTTCAAAATCATAGTTTAATAGTTATTTCTTGTATTTTTGGTTCAATAATAGGCGGAATTTTAGAATTTGTTCAGTTAGCTATTTTTTTAATAGCCTTATCACTTTATGATATATTTGCTGTAACTATAGGACCAATAGGTAAAATTGTGGATAAAATAGAAAAAAGTAATAATAATGGTAATATAATTGTAAAAGAATATCGGTTTGAAAACAGTAATTACGAAATAACTCGTGGTATGTTTTTAGAACTTGATAAAATAGAAATTGGTATTGGTGATATAGTTTTATATTCTGCTTTATTATCGAACACCGTTTCAATATTTCCATTTAAAATTTTTCTCGCAACAATAGGGATCGTTACAGGAAGTTTACTTACAATCTTATTATTATTTAAATCAAGTAGAATGCCTGGATTACCCTTACCTGTATTTATTACTCTTGTTTTATTATATTTTTTATAAATTTATTATTTGGCATTTAATCATAGGTAATAATTCGTTTAATGTTTCTTGAGTAGTTTTAAAAGTATAAAGCTTGCTTTTTGTTCTTAATTTAATTTTTACATAATCTTTGCCTTGCTTTATTCTACATTCATATGCTCTAGGCAGAATTTTTAAAAATTCCTCTTTACTTTTAATCTCAGAAGGCATAATAATATTTGTTTTTAATTAGTATTTAATTTTCATGGGCCGGCCCGGATTTGAACCGGGGACCTTTACCGCGTCAGGGTAACATCCTTCCAGGCTAGACGACCGGCCCATAGAAAACATGGACCGGGAGGGATTCGAACCCTCGACCTTCCGCACGCCAAGCGGACATTCTACCACTGAACTACCGGCCCTCTTATTATATTATAAAATTTCAAAATAATTATCCTTTTATTTTTTTCATTTTCCCAAAACCACAGTGAGCGCAATACCTTTTTCTTCTATTGTATGAATGATTACCGCATCTTCTACATCTTATATGTGTTGGCCGTCTATTAAATTTCCCAAATGAAGTAGTACCTTTAGTAATTTTTATTCACCTCAAATAGGAGAAATTAAAATTACATTATCTCCTCTTATTATTATTGTTCCTAATTTTTTAACATTACCGTCTTTATGTATTTCTTCGGCATCTTGCAAGATTAAATTCATATGCATATCATAACTTTTTAAAATGCCTCTCACCTCTCTACCTCCTTTCAACTTTATTAAAACTATTTGCCCCATAACTGTTTGAAGGAATTCACTTGATGATGACATTTCTTAATATTCTCAATATTAGGTTAACTATATAAAGCTAAGTAATCAATTTTTTTTGTGTCGATAAAAAAACGTAAATTCCTAAGCAAATCAGAAGCTAAAGAATTATTTAAAAAATTAAATTCGTTAGGTATTTCATTTAAATTCACAATAAACGATAAAATTGAAGAATTAGAGTTGGAAAACGGTGATAAAATTTTCTTAATAAACTCAACTCCTCTTTTTTGTATGGTAGATAATATTATAATACCTACTTTATTTAGTAAAAGTAAGTCCGAGTTACCATTTGCAGTTGTAGATGAAGGAGCTGTACCTCATATATTGAATGGCGCTGATGTTATGGCACCAGGTATTATTAGTTTTCCTTCTAATATTAGTGAGAAAAGTATAATATTGATAAAATCCCCAAAAGGAGAATCTATAGCTATAGGTGAAGTTCTTGAGGAACCTTATAAAAAATTAAATAACAAAAAAGGAAAAGTGATTAAAAATCTTCATTATAAAAATGATAAAATTTATGTTCTTTGTATCAATCTTATCCGTAACTTGTTAAGCGAATCAAAGAAGTAATATCTTATCTTACTTTTATTACTTCACTTATTACAGGCATCAATATATTTCGTGAAGGTAATATTTTCATTTCAGCGATTCCTTGTCTTAATTCCTCAATTTTATTTTTTTCTCCATGAACCAGTATGATTTTCTTTGGCTTTACTTGCAAGGATTTTATATAATTTATAAGTTGGTTTCTATCCGAATGTCCAGAAAATCCTTCTGCAGAAAAAACTTGCAAGTTTACCTTAATTTTTTCTTCCCCTATAACAATTTCCCGTTCCCCGTCTTTTAATTTTCTTCCAGGCGTCCCTTCTACTTGATAGGATGTAAATATCAAAGAATTTTTCTCGTTTGCAGCAAGTAGTTTTAAATATTCCACGATTGGTCCACCTGTAAGCATTCCTGAAGGAGAAATTATAATTGATTGTCCTACTTCTACTACTTCACTTCTATCACTGCTATCTTTTACGGCTTCAAAATACTCAGATAAGAGTGGATTCTTTTCTCTTATTATTTTAGTTCTTATTTCTTGGGATAAATATTCTGGAAAAGCTATATGTACGGCTGTTGTTTCATTAACCAAACCATCTACAAATATAGGAACTTTAGGTATTTGTTTACTTTCAATAGCCTCTTGTAGAATTACTAAAATTTCCTGTGCCCTTCCCACGGATAAAACTGGTAATAATACTGTCCCTCCTCTTTCTAATGTGGTTTGAATTATACTGAGAAGTATGTTAATTCCTTCAGTCCTACTTGGCATAATATCTTTACTTCCACCATAGGTGCTTTCCATGATTAGGGTTTCGCATCTTTTAAATAAATTAAATGCTTTATCTAATAGCAATGTTTTTTCAAACTTGAAATCTCCTGTATAAATTAAATTATGATATCCTTCTCCATAATGTAAATGGACAATACTCGAACCTAATATGTGTCCTGCATTATAAAACGTTAGTTTTACATCTGGGGCAATATCTATTACTTCTCCATAATCTATAGTTATTATATGTTGTAGCATGGTGTATACGTCATTATATGAATAGGGCAGTATTCTGCCTTCTTTTTCTAAGATTTTTAAATAATCAAATATAACCAAGCTCATTAAATATTTTGTAGGTGGAGTAGTATAAACAGGCCCTCTATATCCATATTTAAACAAGTAAGGTAATGCTGCGCAATGATCAAAATGAGCGTGAGATATTATAACCGCGTCTAATTTATCAATAAAATTATCTAGGAGCCAAAAAGCAGGAAATTCTTCCTTAAAAGTTTTAGCACCAGGTTTTAAACCTGCATCCAACATTATCATCGAATTTTCACTTTGTATTAAAAAGCAACTTCTTCCAACTTCTAGAGCTCCTCCCAAAGCGCATACTCTTATATTTCCTATTTCGGTTAAAGTCTCTCTGTTTATTCTCATTCCTGTGTCTAAATTAAATTTATGTATCTCGTTTTGTTTTGAGATACAATATATATCAATACTTTTAATTATATTATGTTCTGTAGGAGGTACTCTATGTACCACGATCTTCCATCCTAATTTATGAATTAATTCCCATAATGTCGATTCACCTCTTCCAATGATATGAGATGTCTCAAGAGCGTATAAATGTACTTCTCCTGTAATATCGTTAAATAAAATCATATCTTCTACAAGGCCAGCTTCTTTTGGTATTATTTTCTTTATAATTTCTATTGCTTTTTCTTTCTCAATTCTTATATTAGGTAAAGGTCTTGTGATTATTTTCTTTCTTAATAATTTAGCCAGCTTTGGTATAACACCTGTCTCACCGGTTACTAATGATAAATCATCTGTATATATAACTAAGTATGGCCCTTCAAATTCTATTCGTATATTAATATTTTTAGGTAGATATTCGTTAATTGCTTCAATTAATTTTTCATTTAAACCCATTACCTTTTATTCAACTCTTTTATATAATAATTGACTTCATTTTCTGTAAGAAATCTTGTTCCTTCTTTATTAACAATAGCTATATCTATTCCTTCTCCTGTAAAAAGATCCCAGCTTATAGAACTTCTTAATCCTTCTATTACAATCTTAATTCCTTCATCTAATTCTAAATCAGGCTTGTATTTTGCTTCAATTAATCCTAAAGCATAAGGAGAACCGGAACCACGTGCAATATATTTTTCTTTTGTTAAAGAACCTAGCAAATCTACAGTATATAAAGAAGGTCCATAAGAATCATATCCACCAATGTTTATTTCAGTAATGTAGGGTAACAATCTTGAACTAAACATTATAATTGAAGCAAGATTTGCTAAACTTTTTACAGGAATGGGCCTATTATTATAGAGCCTATATATTTTTGCATTAGCTCTTAATTGTTCAATTAAAAATTGAGCATCAGCCACAGCACCAGCTATTGTAGCTACTATATGTTCATCAATTTGCAAAATTTTTTTCCCAGTTTTATGAGCTACTTTTTTACTATATGCATCAGAAACTCTTCTATCTGCACCTAGAATTATTCCTTCTTTGTAAGTTATTCCTATAGTTGTTGTTCCTGTTATAAATCTCTTATCAATCTTATTTAACATTCATTTCACCTTATATAGAACTAATTAAAATTTGTAAAATACAACTTATAAACTTTTGCTTAGCTTGTCGGTATGCTTAAAGATTTTTTCAAATCTTTAGCTTGTTAATTTTCTTTCCTGTATTTCCTTTGGTTTCTCTTTTTCTATTATAAACTTTATATTAACAATATTAGGTATTGTTTCTTCTATTTCTCTTATTAATATTTTTAGAGCAGGAGCCAATTCGCTATAATTTAATACATCTTCAGTGAATTTAATAGTCAGCGAATTTTCTTCAATATTTATGTTTACTTTTTCTTTTTCTATTGTTTTTATTCGTCTTAATGTCAAATACAAAATTTTTTCCTCTAAGTTTTCTATCTTCTTTTTTGGTATAATGTGATATACTAAAGTTTTTCCTGCTAACGGATGATTAAAGTCTACAACTACTCTACCTCCGCTGACAGTTATTATAGTTGCTTCTTGATCCCTTATTTTTATTCTTTGACCTGCACGCGGTAAAATTCCTTCTTTAGAAAGTTCTTTAGCATTAATTACTTTAATTTTCTGTGGTTCACGTATGCCAAAAGCAAATTGAGGAGGTACTTCGATTGTATTTTTAATTCCTAATATTATACCGTTTTTTATAATTTCTTCTTCGACATATTTTTGGAAATAACCTTTGCCTAATATTACTAATAAAGGTTCAAATCTCATCTCTTCTTTAGCATATTTTTCTTTTTTTGCTATTTCTTCTATGTTTGTATCTAGTAATTCATTTGTATCTTTCAAACGTATTTCATAGTCTATTAACAAAAAATCACCTTCATTTACTAAGACCTTATTTTTTTCTGCCATGGCAAGATATCTAAAAATATTCGATAAAGATTTTAAGCTTTAAGTAGTAGTAATTCTGCGTAAGTTTCTTTGATAATTCTGTCTTTAGTTATTCCTATATTGTTTAATTTATTAATTAAATCTTTAAAATCCTCTTCTTTATCTATCTCTATTTCTATGAAGATTCCAAGATTCGAAACATAATCTATATATAATTTATTTTTATTCAGCAAATATTCTCTTCTCTTTTTCTTTATTATAAGAGTTTTTTTGAAATTTAATTTTGTAAGTATCTCTTCCATTAGAATAGGATCCGAAATTTCGACTGTTATTTCTTTTCGAATTTTGCTATTATTCTCTTCTCTTTTTCCTTTAAAAGATAAATAATACTTGCCATTCTCTTCTCTTATTCTTAGGACTTCATCTCTTAGAAATAAATCATGTGTAGGTAAATCATAGTAATAGTCTACTTGTTCATATTCTTTCATAAACGTAGGATTAAAATACTTAAGAATTTTGGATATTTCATTTTCATCTTTTATCTTTATCTTTATTTCCTTTTCTAAAGTTTGCATAAAATATTAATTTAAGGATTTTTTATGAAACTTTTAATTATATGTTAAAAATACTAGAAAGTCGGAAGTAATTAAACGAATAGTATAAGTACAGGATTGATACACTTAAATTTTGCTATTTCGTTGTAAAAAGACGCCAAATTTGGTATAGTGAAATTTAAAGGAATGTGAAAAATATATCATTTCGAAGCTAAAGAAGAATAACGATTTTATTGCTTTGATTTTTTATATGATATATTGAAATTAATAAAATTATGATTTGTATTTTGTCAGATTTTGGAACTGAAAGTATTTACACCGCTGAAATGATAGGAGTAATCAAATCCATTAATCCTAAAGCTGAAGTTTTAATTTTAAAAAATAATATAACAAGACATAATATTTTAGAGGGTGCTTTTATTATAAATGAAATTTCAAAATATTTTCCTCCAGGAACCATTTTTTTATGTGTCGTTGATCCAACAGTAGGATCTTCAAGACCATCAATAATTTTGGTTACAAAAAGAAATATTTACATAGGTCCAGATAATGGCTTATTTTATTATGTAGCTAAAAATGAAGGTATACTTTCTATTTACAAAATTGAAATTTCAAAAATATTTGATAATATTTCAATGACTTTTCACGGAAGGGATGTGTTTGCTAAGGTTGCAGCCATGTTAGATATGGGGTTTAGACCAGATTTTTTTGGTACTCTTGTAAATTATATTACGGAATCGGAAATAGAAAAACCATTAATAATTAATGAATCAGTTTTAGGAAAAATTATATACATTGATGATTTTGGTAATTTGATAACTAATATATCGAAAAATGACCTCATAAAAGCTAATCTAGCAACAGTTAGTCAATTAAAGGTTAATATTAATAATGTTGAATATAAATTACCTTTTGTTCGAACATATTCCGAAGTAAGTGTAGGTTCACCTCTTATTTTAATAAATAGCTTCAACTTAGTCGAGTTAGCTATTAACCAAGGTGATGCTAAGAAATTTTTTAAAGTAAACGTTAATGATTACCTTCAAATTAGCAAAGTATGATAAAAATAGATGGGAGTTTTGGTGAAGGAGGAGGCCAAATATTACGAACAGCAGTTGCATTATCAGCAATAACCGGAAAACCAATACATATATATAACATAAGGTCTAAAAGGGATAAACCAGGTTTAAGACCTCAGCATCTTACAGCTGTTAAGGCTATAGCAGAAATATGTAACGCTAAAGTGGAAGGATTAAAAATAGAGTCAAAGGAAATAACCTTTATTCCTGGAAGTATTTCAGCAAAAAATTATGAAATTAATGTTGGAACCGCAGGTTCAGTTACTCTAGTCCTTCAAGCTCTTCTTCCTGTTTTAAACTTTGCAGAAAGACCGATTTTTATTCGCCTTATAGGTGGTACCGAGGTGCCTAAATCTCCCACATTTTCTTACTTTAAAAATGTTCTCTTACATTATTTAACTAAAATGGGTCTCAATGTTAATGTTAATTTAATAAAACATGGTTTTTATCCTAAAGGAGGTGGTATTTTAGAAGTAAATTTAGAACCTTCAAAATTAAATGCATTAACTTATGAAAAATTTGGTGAAGTAAAAGAAATATATTGCGAAGCTTATTCAGAAGGATTACCTGAACATGTAGTTATAAGAGAAGTAAATGAATGTTTAAGAATTTTAACTTCTTATAATATTTCAAATAAAATAATTAAAGTAAATCAAAAATCATTAAGTTTAGAAGAAAGTAAAGGAAATATTGGTAATTTCTTTTTTATTATGAGTAGGAGTGTAACTGATGCAGTAATAGGATATGATAGCATAGGTTTAAAAGGGATACCTGCGGAAAAAGTTGCTAGAGAGCCTGTTCAAATGATGTTGGAAAATATATTTAATACTAATGCTCCTTTGGATCTTTTTGCTGGAGATCAAATATTAATATGGGCTTCTATTGCAAAGGGAAAAACTACTGTTAAAACACATAAATTTACTTTACATGCCTTTACAACCTTACATATTCTAAAAGAAATTTTGGAAATTAAATATACTGTAGAAGGTAAATTAGACGAGCCTGCATGTATAATTATCGAAGGCAAAGGATTATAAATTAATTAATATTTTCTTAACTATTTTTAATCTATGCCATATGATTTCGAATTTACAGGTGCTACTGTTGTAGGACTCGTATATTCAACTGGAGTTGTTCTAGCAGGTGAAAAAAGAGTAGCAATAGGAAATTACCTTTTAAGTAAAACAGGTAAAAAAGTTTTTAAGGTTCTAGATAAAATAGGAATTGCAAGTGCGGGCATCTTAGCTGATATGCAAGCGATTGCTAAAATTTTAGCTGCAGATTTAAGACTATACGAACTTGAGAATAAAAGACAGGCCACAGTTAGAACTTCTGCTAAATTGTTGTCTAATATATTATATAGCAGAAAATATTTCCCCTATCTTGCATCAACAATAATAGGTGGAATAGATAAAGAAGGTAAGCATTTATTTAGCTTGGATCCTATTGGTTCTTTAATTGAAGATAAATATACAGCATTAGGTAGCGGCTCAGAACTTGCATTAAGTGTAATAGAAGGTGAATATGATGAAAAAATGACCTACGAAGAAGCTAAAAATTTGGCATATAAAGCAATAAAATTAGCTTGTGGAAGAGATGTTTTATCAGGTGATGGTATAGATATGTTAATAATAGATATGGCAACTACTGATGAAATTTTCATTCCTTTGAAATAGTCATTTCAGAATAAACCAAATATTCGTTAATAAATAAATTTAAAACCTTTTTAAACGAGATTTGCTGTATAAAGTAACCTTTCTGTTTTAATTTCTCTTCAAGATTTATTTTTACATCAAGATAATCTTCTTCTTTAGATATTGCGAATAGACAAAGTTTTCCTTTATTTTTTATTAATTGTAATGCAAGGTTTAGCATTTCTAAGTATTTATACGGCTTAGAAATTATAATTCTGTCAAATTTTCCGTTTAAATATTTCGTTTCAAAATTAAGGGTTTTCAAATAAACTGGAAAGACAAATTTTTCTACATTATTCAGCTTGATATTCTGTAAAAGATAAAAATACAGAGATAAAGTTTCTTCAAAAGCGTAAACTGTATTTTGAAATTTTTTGGCTATCAATATTGAAGTATAACCTGTTGTAGCACCAATTTCGGCTATTAATTCGCCAAATGTGATTTCGTTTGAAATTTTTCTTATAAATAACATTAATCTAGGGTCCGGAATATATTGTGTAAAATTAAATTGTATGGTTACATCCTTCTCTTTAAATTTGTATTCAGAAATCTCTCGCCCAAAAATTAATTGAGGTTTTATTCCTTTATAAATAAAATTAAGATTTTCTATTTTATAGATAGCTTCAATATTTTTTTTAATCAATAAAAAGTACTCTATTGCATCTTTTTCAAATTCCTCTTCAATTTCAGCTATAACAATTCCATTAATAGACAAATAACGTAAAGGAACTTTATTTATTAATTTTTTTTCTTTGATTTTATTAACAACTTCTTTTATCTTAAAAATTTTTCCCCTTGCAAGCATTTCTTTTTCAGTTAAAATGAACTCGTTTGTAATATTACGTATATCACTTATTTCCTTTTCTGATAAAGGTTTTTTTAAAGGAAAAAAGACGTAATTTTTTTCTCTTGAAACATGATAAAGCCTATCAATTAAATCCAATTTATTTAAGAAATTTCTTATTTTTTCCGCATAATTTTTATTTACACCTAAAACAGGTTTCTTAAAATAATTTTTTTCTTTCATTAATACGGGCGCGGCGGGATTTGAACCCGCGACCCTTGGGTTAAAAGCCCAATACTCTTCCTGGCTGAGCTACGCGCCCTTTAAATCTTCTATTATTTTATTTTTCTTATTTGCTTTAAATAAATAATTTTAATGGTGAAATTTTTATATTAGTTAATCTATATTATTTATTCAATCATTAATGGGTAAGAAAGATTTTGATATTCTAGAACATGAATTAGTTCCAGAACATATTATACTTAGTAAAAAAGAAAAAATAAAACTTTTAAAGGAATTAAATATTAAACCTTATCAATTACCATGGATATTAGTATCAGATCCTGTTTGTAAGAGAATAGGTGCTAAACCAGGAGATATAATAATGATAATAAGAAAAAGTCCTACTGCAGGTAAAACTGTTGCTTATCGTTATGTTGTACCTATAAGGACGAGGGAAGTATGAGTACGGAAATTACACGGGAAGATTTATGGGTGCTAGTAGAATCTTTCATAAAAGAAAAAGGTTTAGCAAGATTACATCTTGATTCTTATAACGATTTTATTAGGAAAGGTTTACAGCAAATTGTTGATGAGAATAAAATTATCCAAATAATGATAAAAACAACAACAGGACAAAGGGAGGCTGTGGAAGGAAGCTATATTGTCTTAGGTAAAATAACTGTGGAAGAGCCAAAAATTAGGGAAGCCAAAGGTTTTGAAATTAAACTTACTCCAGCAGAATGCAGACTTAGGGGTTTAACTTATGCAGCTCCATTAATGCTTGAAATGGAATTAGTATTGGATAATGTTAATAGACAAAAAGGCAAGTTTTTAATTGGCTATTTGCCTGTAATGGTTAAATCTGATATATGCTATTATTCTAAGCTTAGCAAAGAAGAATTAATAGCATTAGGTGAAGATCCTGAAGATCCTGGAGGTTATTTTATTATTAATGGTTCTGAAAGGGTAATTGTTGCGCAGGAAGATTTGGCAGAAAATAGAATAATTGTTACAGCCGCTCAAAAAGGATCTTCTGCAACACATGTAGCTAAAGTAATTTCTGCAACACCTGGTCAAAGAGTACCTACTTTGGTAGAAAGGCGCAGAGATGGTTCTTTATATGTCTCATTTGCAGCTATTCCAGCTAAAATACCACTAGTAATAATGTTAAGAGCATTAGGTTTAGTTTCAGACAGCGAAATTATAGAAGCTGTATCAACAAAACCTGAAATTGTAAATGAACTTTATGTTTCATTATTCCAAGCCGAAAAAATTAGAAATCAAGATGAAGCATTGGAATATATTGGTAATAGAATAGCTCACGGAAGACCTTTAGAAAAAAGAAAAGAGGCTGCTGAAAATGTTCTTGATAAAAACTTTTTACCTCATATTGGAACAACTAAGGATAAAAGATTAGCTAAAGCTCAGTTTTTAGCTCAAATGGCTAGAAAAGTAATAGAAGCATATTTAGGCTTGGTACCTTTAGATGATAAGGATCATTATAAAAATAAAAGATTAAAGCTTGCAGGAGATTTATTAGCTATATTATTTAGGAGTGTTTTCAAGCAATTTATAAGAGATTTACAATACCAAATTGAAAAAACACTTTCGAAAACTCGCGAAAAATCAGCCTTTACTGATTTAAGTAATTTAATAAGATCTGATATAATAACTGAAAAAATATTATATGCCTTAGCAACAGGTAATTGGATAGGAGGAAAAACAGGTGTTAGTCAACTTCTTGATAGAACAAATTATTTATCTACATTAAGTCATTTAAGAAGATGTGTTTCACCGTTAAGTAGAACGCAGCCGCATTTTGAAGCTCGAGATTTGCATTTCACTCAATGGGGAAGGATTTGTCCTATAGAGACTCCTGAAGGTCCTAATTGTGGTTTGGTTAAAAATTTAGCTTTACTTGCAAGAATTTCTGTAGGAGGTCATGCTGAAAGAGTAAAAGAAATTTTAAAAAGCAAATTAGGACTTTTACCTCCTACTGAAAAAGGAGAGGATTTAACTCCAGTTTATGTTGATGGTGAGCTTGTAGGAAAGCATAAAAATCCTGAACAGTTAGTCAATAATTTAAGGAAATTAAGAAGAAAGAAATCACCTTTTTCAGAAGCTGAGCTTAGTTTCGAGGTAAATGTTGTATTATATAAAAAGCCTGCTGGAAGTGAGGTATACATTAATACAGATGGTGGTAGAGTATTAAGGCCACTATTAATAGTGGAAAATGGTAAACTAAAATTAACTAAACAACATATTGAAATGGTAAAACGTGGAGAATTAAGCTGGAGTGACCTTGTTGGATATGCGATTGAGTATCTTGATGCCGAGGAGGAAGAAAATGCTTATATTAGTATAGATATTAATTCAATAACAAAGGAACATAATTATGCTGAATTTCCAGCAGCAACATTATTCGGGGTTGTTGCTTCTATAATACCATATGCGGAACATAATCATTCTCCAAGAAATACTTTTGAGGCTGCGATGGGTAAACAAGCATTAGGTTTACCTGTATCAAATATTCATAGAACAGCATATACCCGTTTACATTTACTTTATTATCCACAAATCCCATTGGTTTATACTAAACCATTAAAATTAATAGGTTTAGAGAAGAGACCTACAGGTCAAAATATGGTAGTTGCTGTATTATCTTATACAGGCTACAATATCCAAGATGCCGTAATAATAAGTAAATCTGCTGTGGATAGAGGTTTAGCTAGATCATTATTTATGAGATTATATGAAGCAGAAGAACATAGATATGCTGGAGGAGAGAGTGATCGTATAGAAATACCTCAGCCAGGTGTAAGAGGATACTATTCTCATGAATTTTATGCAAAACTTGAAGATGATGGCATAATATTACCTGAAGTGGAAGTAAAAGGAGGAGATGTTCTCATAGGTAAGACCAGTCCGCCAAGATTTGCTGAAGAATTTAAAGAGTTTGGTCCTGCAGCTCGTAGGGATACTTCTGTAACATTAAGACATGAAGAAAAAGGAGTTGTAGATACTGTATTGCTTAGTAATACTATAGAAGGTAACGTTTTAGTTAGAGTTCGTGTAAGGGATGAAAGAATACCTGAAATAGGAGATAAATTTGCATCAAGACATGGTCAAAAAGGAGTAATAGGGATACTTTTGAACCAAGAAGATATGCCTTTCACTGAAAGTGGAATAGTTCCTGATTTAATAATTAATCCACATGCAATTCCTTCAAGAATGACTATAGGTCAGTTACTTGAAACAATAGCAGGTAAATATGCAGCATTAAAAGCTGAGCAGGTTGATGGTACACCTTTTGAAAGCGTAAAAGAAGATTTTATCAGAAAAGAATTGGAAAGATACGGTTTTAAATCTACAGGAAAAGAGGTCATGTATAATGGGTTAACTGGTGAAAAAATGATAGCAGAAGTTTTTATTGGAATAGTTTATTATCAAAAGCTACATCACATGGTTAGCGATAAAATCCATGCAAGAGCAAGAGGTCCTGTTCAAATACTTACTAGACAACCTACAGAAGGTAGAGCAAGAGAAGGAGGACTACGTTTCGGAGAAATGGAAAGGGATTGCTTAATTGCTCACGGGGCATCAAATTCATTAAGGGATAGATTGCTCGAAGCTTCTGATCCAACATATATTTATGTCTGTAAGAAATGTAATGCTTTAGCTTACTTTGATTTCAAAAGGAATGTTACGACATGTCATTTCTGCGGCCCACATAATGATATAGTAAAAGTTAAAACAGCTTATGCATTTAAGTTACTATTACAAGAATTAATGAGTATGTGTATTATGCCACGTATAATAGTAGAAGAGGCGATTAAAAAATGGAAATAGAAGAATATATCATTAGTGGTATCAAATTTGGAATACTTTCACAAGAACAAATTAGGAAATTGTCAGTTGTAACTATCACTGTACCTGACACTTATGATGAAGAGTGGACGCCTATATCCTTTGGACTTATGGATAAAAAATTAGGCACATTAGAGCCAGGTCAAAGTTGCGATACTTGTGGTGGTAAAATAGATCAATGCCCAGGACATTTTGGTAGAATAGATTTAGCAAGACCAGTCATTCATATCGGCTTTATTAAGTATATTTTAAATTCCTTACAAGCCACATGTGCTAATTGTAATAGATTGCTATTAGAGGACACAAAAATTGAAAAGTATAAAAAATTACTAGAGAAGTTTAAGCAAAAGAACCTTACTTTATTAGCAAACTTAGTAATTAATTTAGTAATAAAACGGGCTTCTCAAATTGAAACCTGTCCTCATTGCAAATCTGCTCAGCCTAAAATAAGATTTGAAAGGCCTTATTATTTTTACGAAGAAAGAGAGAAAATACCTAAACCATTGACACCCTTTGATATATATGAAAGATTAAGGAAAATTAATGATGATGAAGCTAGACTATTAGGCTTTGATCCACCTTATTCAAGACCTGAATCAACCATTTTGTTCTCTTTACCTGTTCCTCCAATAATTATTAGACCATCAATTACTTTGGAAACAGGTGAAAGATCTGAAGATGATCTTACACATAAGCTTGGAGATATTGTAAGAACAAATGAAAAATTAAAACAAAGTATAGACTCAGCTTCTCCACAGCTAATAATAGATGAACATTGGAATCTTTTACAATTCCATGTAGCAACATATTTTGATAACGAATTGGCAGGCGCATCGCCATCTATTCATAGATCGGGTAGACCATTAAAAACTTTAGCCCAAAGATTAAAGGGTAAAGAGGGAAGATTTAGAGGCCATCTTTCAGGTAAAAGAGTAGACTTTTCTGCAAGAACCGTTATTTCACCGGATCCATATATAAGTATTGATGAAGTAGGTGTACCATATGAAGTTGCTAAGAGGTTAACAATTCCTGTAAAAGTTACAAGCTGGAATTTAAAGGAATTGCAAACTTATGTAATAAACGGTCCTGATGTACACCCAGGTGCAAATTATGTTATAACTCCAGAAGGACGTCAAATTGATTTACGTTTCGTGAAGGATAGATATCAATTAGCACAACAGCTTACTGTAAATTATATTGTTGAGAGACATTTAAAGGACGGAGATCTTGTTATATTCAATAGACAGCCTTCACTTCATAGAATGTCAATGATGGCTCACAAAGTTAAAGTGCTTCCATATAAAACATTTAGAATTCATCCTTTAGTTTGTCCACCTTATAATGCTGATTTTGATGGTGATGAAATGAACTTATTTGTTCCTCAAGATGAAGAATCAAGGAGTGAATTAGAAGTAATAATGAAGGTAGAAAAGCAAATGGTAACACCTAGATATGGCGGTATGATAATAGGTGCTTTACATGATTATATTACAGCAGCCTACTTATTAACAAGCAGGCAAACAAAATTAAATAAATTCTTAACAGCCTCAATACTTGCTTATGCGGAATATAAAGGAAAATTAGAAAAAGAAGAATATTCAGGAAAGGAAATATTCGAATTTTTCTTACCAGAGATAAATTATGAAGGAAAATGTTTAGCAGCTTTTAGTGAGGAGGATAAATATTTGGTTATAAAAAAAGGTAAAATATTGAAAGGTGTTATTGACCATAATGCTATTGGGGATCAAAAAGCCAAGACGCTATTACATAAAATATTCTTAAAGTATGGACCTGAGAAAACTAAAGATTTCTTAAATAAATTAGGTTGGGCATTAGTATTTTACTTAGACCATTATGGTTTTACAATAGGTCTCGACGAAGAAGATCTGCCTAAAAAAGCATATAAAGAAATAGAAAAAATAATTGATAAGCATGTTGAAAAAGTTAATGAATATATAGAGCTATACAGGAAAGGAAAATTGGAAAGAGAACCTGGTTCTACTTTGGAAGATACTTTAGAACAAAAAATAATAGACGAATTAAATTTAGCTAGAGATGAGGCAGGAAGATTTGCAGAAAAATATTTCTCTAAAGACAACTCTATTTTAATTACTGCTAAAACAGGAGCAAGAGGTAAAATGTTAAATCTTATTCATATGTCTGTTTGTATCGGGCAACAAACATTAAGGGGTAAAAGAATGTCAAGAGGATATGAAGGAAGAATTTTACCTCATTTCAAAAAAGGAGATTTAGGAGCTTTTGCAAGAGGTTTTATAAAAAGTAATTATAAAATTGGTCTATCTCCAATAGAATTTTTTATCCATGCAGTTTCTGGCAGAGAAGGTTTGGTGGATACCGCAGTAAGAACTTCTCAAAGTGGATACATGCAACGAAGATTGATCAATGCATTATTAGATGTTTATGTAGATTATGACGGGACTGTTAAAGATGCTGAAGGAAATATAATCCAATTTATATATGGAGAAGACGGTATTGATCCTGCCATGAGCGTTTGGCATGATCCAATTGATGTAAGTGATATAGTAAAAGAAGTTGTGGAAGATGAAACTATCTAAATACTATATTAAAAAATTAAGAAACGAAGGTATTTCTGAGTATGTTATAGAAAAACTTAAAGAGGAATTAAAGAAATACAAAAAGCTTAGAAATAAAGTAGTAAGAAGAATAATTAAAAAAGTAATAGAAAGTTATAATAAAGCGCAAATTCATCCTGGAGAAAATATAGGTGTCGTAACCGCCCAAAGTATAGGAGAACCAGGTACGCAAATGACTTTACGTACATTTCACTTCGTTGGTGTTAAAGAATTAAATGTAACTTTAGGTTTGCCTCGTTTAATTGAAATTTTTGATGCAAGAAAGAAACCTTCCACACCTATTATGCGAATTCCTCTAAAAAAGCCTTATTGCCAAAGCTTTGACAAAGCATATGAAATAGCAAAGAAAATAGAAGAATTATTTGTAGGTGATCTTATAGAAAAATATGACTCAGACATTTTAGAATCAACTATTACACTTTACTTGAATCCCAACATATTAAAAGAAAGAAATATTTCTTTTGATATGGTAATTAAAGCTATTAATCAAATTAAGGGCATAGATATCCGTTCATCTAAAAAATCAAATATAATTATAGTCAAAGCTAAAAAACCATTAAACATATCACAATTATATAAATTAAGAGAAAAAATACTAAAAATAAGATTAAAAGGTATACCTAAAATAAGAAGAACGATGGTCAGAAAAATTATGCATGAAGATGGCACAGAAGAATATATAATAGAAGCAGAAGGTTCAAACTTAAAAGAGATCTTAACTATAGATGAAGTAGATAAGAGGAGGGTTTATACTAATGATATTTTTGAAGTTTATAATGTATTAGGAATAGAAGCAGCCAGAAATCTAATTATAAAAGAATCAATGAAATTACTCGAAGAACAAGGTCTAGATGTAAATGTTAAACACATAATGCTTTTAGCTGATATGATGACAAGAACTGGTAAAATAAGACAAATAGGTAGACATGGAGTTGTGGGTATTAAGAGTAGCCCACTTGCAAAAGCAGCTTTTGAAATAACTACTAAACATTTATTTGAAGCTGCAGCTCATGGGGATTATGAAAATCTTAAAGGGATAGCTGAAAACATAATCGTTGGTCAATATATTCCTACAGGTACTTCCATAATAAAAACTTATTTAGATATAGATAAATATCTTAATTTAATAGGAGTAGAAAAACATGGTGGATCTTGAAAAAGAATTAAAGTTATTATTAAAAACAGGAAAATGTAATTATGGTTACAAAGAAGTATTAGAGGCTCTATATCATAAAAAAGTGTTAGGAATAATATTAGCTTCTAAAATACCTAAGGAAATATATTCAAAAATTCTTTATTATGCTAAGTTAGCTGAAGTGCCTGTATATATTTTTAATGGTAGCAGCATGGAATTGGGTAATTTGTGCGGTAAAAAGTTTCCAATAACTTCAATCGCTATAATTTCTCCTGGTGAATCTAATATTTTAGAATTATTTAAGACATAAAATATGAAAGAGGGAATCAATTTATCTAACACTGAATTAGAGTTTTTAAATATTTTTGAATTAACAACTTCAGTTAAAGTTAAAGATTGTATAATTGATGATAATTTTAACAGAGTAATCTTTTTAGTTGAACCGAAGTATGTTGGTCTTGCAATAGGTAAGAATGGAGAAAATGTGCAATTGTTAAAGAAAATAATTAAAAGGGATGTTGAAATAGTTCCATATTATGAAGATCCTGTAGAATTAATAAAAAGTTGTTTCTCACCTTTTGAAATCAATGATGTAAAAATTATAACCAATTCCAAAGGAGATAAGTATGCATTAGTTTACGTTAACCCTGAGATCAAAGCTAAAGTAATAGGATATAAAGGAAAAAATGTCGGAAAAGCCCGAATAATATCAAAAAGATATTTTGAAATAAGTAATGTTATTGTTGTTTAAATTTAAAAATATTAACCTTATATTATCTTTACTATGGGCAAAAAATCTCCATTAGGTTTATTTGCTGCAAGGAAATTAAGAAAGAAAAGGCAAAAATTTAGGTGGAGTAAACTAAAATACAAAAGAAGAATGTTAAGGTTAAAAGAAAAGTATGATCCTTTAGAAGGAGCTCCACAAGCAAGAGGTATAGTTATTGAAAAAGTAGGAATAGAATCAAGACAGCCAAATTCGGCTGTAAGAAAATGTGTAAGAGTACAACTTGTAAAAAATGGAAAACAAATAACTGCTTTTGTACCTAAGGATGGAGCTTTGAATATAATTAGTGAACATGATGAGGTTATTGTAGAGGGTATTGGAGGCCCTCAAGGAAGAGCTTACGGTGACTTACCTGGTGTAAGATGGAAAGTGGTAAAAGTAAATGGTGTTGCGTTAAGCGAAATTTTAAAGGGTAAAAAACAAAAACCACAAAGATAAAAATGGTATTAGCTCAAAGAGAAATTTTAGTATTTAATAAATGGAGTACTAAGGATGTAAAAGTTAATGATATTAGTTTAGTAAGATATATTAATTTGACTGCTTTGCATGCACCTACTACAAGTGGAATATACGCAAATAAAAGATTTGGTAAGTCTAATATGCCTATCTATGAAAGGTTAGCAAATCATTTAATGAAAAAAGGTAGAAATCAAGGTAAAAAGCTCAAAGCCTTAAATATTGTCAGAAAAGCTTTTACTATAATTGAATTAAAGACAAAAATGAATCCAATACAAGTATTAGTTAATGCAATAGAAAATGCTGCTCCAAGAGAAGCAACAACAAGAATATTGCTTGGAGGTATTGTATACCATGTTGCTGTTGATGTAGCTCCACAAAGAAGAGTAGATTTAGCTTTAAGATGGATTTGTGAAGGAGCACGCTTAGCTTCATTTAATAATCCAAAACCCATAGAAGAAAGTTTAGCTGATGAAATAATATTAGCTGCAAAAAATAGTCCTGAATCTTATGCTATAAAGAAAAAAGAAGAAGTGGAGAGAATAGCACTATCATCGAGATGATTAAAAATATTTATAAATCTGAAAACATAATATTTTTCTAAGTTCCAATGTCAGAAAAGAAACCGCACCTTAATTTAATAGTGGCAGGACATGTTGATCATGGTAAAAGTACTACTACAGGTCATCTTTTATATGAACTAGGTGTAGTAGATCCAAAAAAATTAAAAGAAATTGAAGAAGAAGCAAAGAAAAGAGGAAAAGAGTTTGCAAAATATGCATGGATACTTGATACATATAAAGAGGAAAGAGAAAGGGATATGACAATCGATTTAACTTTCTTAAAATTTGAGACTAAAAAGTACTTTTTCACAATAATTGACGCACCAGGACACAGAGATTTTGTTAAAAATATGGTTACGGGAGCCTCTCAAGCAGATGCAGCAATATTGGTTGTTTCAGCTAAAAAAGGAGAATATGAAGCAGGCATAGGAGCTACTGGACAAACAAGGGAGCATGCTTTCTTACTAAGAACAATGGGTGTTAATCAATTAGTTGTTGCAATTAATAAAATGGATGATCCTTCAGTAAATTACAGCAAAGAAAGATATGAAGAAGTAAAAAAAGGAGTTTTAGATTTGCTAAAGCAATTAGGTTATCCTGTTGATAAAATTAGAGTTGTTCCAATATCTGCTTGGTATGGTGATAATTTAATAGAGAGAAGTAAAAATATGCCATGGTATACAGGTCCTACTTTGGTTGAAGCTTTAGATGAATTTGTAATTCCTCCAAGACCTGTAGATAAACCTTTAAGAATTCCTATAGAAGCTGTTTATTCAATAACAGGAGTTGGTACAGTTCCTGTAGGTAAAGTTGAAAGTGGCAGATTAAGAGTTGGAGATACTGTTGTTATCATGCCTTCAGGTAAGAAAGGTGAAGTTAGATCAATAGAAACTCATCATACACCAATTCAAGAAGCATTGCCTGGTGATAATATAGGCTTTAACGTTAAAGGAATAGCCAAAGAAGAGATAAGAAGAGGAGATGTTGTAGGTCATCCTAATAATCCTCCTACAGTAGTTAGTTCCTTTATAGCAAGAATTTTTGTAATTTACCACCCAACATCCATTGCAGTAGGTTATACTCCTGTAATGCATATTCATACAGCTACGGTAGCTACAAAATTCGAAGAAATACAAAAGAAACTGGATATAAGAACTGGTGCAACAATAGAGGTTAATCCTAAATTTATAAAACAAGGAGAAGCTGCAATAGTTAAATTAAGACCTATTAGACCGGTAATTGTTGAAAAATATTCAGAATTTCCAGCATTGGGAAGATTTGCAATACGTGACATGGGAAGAACAATAGCTGCAGGTGTAGTATTGGATGTTGAGCCAGCAAAAATTTAATGCCTAGAATAGCAAGAATTTTTTTAACAGCTACAAATGTGGAAGAATTAGAAAGAGTAGCTAAAGAAATAAAGGAGCTTGCAGATAGCTTAAATGCAAGAGTAGCTGGACCAATACCATTACCAACAAAAAGATTAAGAGTTGTTACTCGAAAAACCCCTTGTGGAGATGGTACTCATACTTTTGATCGATGGGAATTAAGAATTCATAAAAGAGTGATTGATGTACTTGCAACAGAATATATGGTAAGACAATTAGCAAGAATTAAATTGCCTCCTAATGTAAAAATTTCAATAAATATAAGGTAAACTTTAACAGTTTTCAATTTAAATTTTTCGAATTTAATTTTTTATTTTCTTATTTATTAATAATATATATGCCGGGAAATTAGCCGGGATAAAAAATCCCGAAAGCCTAGTGGACAAGGCGCAGGCCTTGAGAGCCTGTGGGGATTTTTCCCCGCGTGGGTTCGAATCCCACTCCCGGCGTATAATTAAAATCACATTGATCGTAAAATTAAATAAAATTAGAAGGCTTACTTTAAAGATGGATGTTGATATGGATTAATTTGCTTCTGCTTTACTATTTTATAAAAAAGAAAAAATTTTTAAACTAAAATTAAGAAGTTAAAATATTAAATGGGGGTAAGAGAACAATTAGAGCCCATAAAGTTGTTCGAGATAGGAAAACATGTAATAGCAGATATTAGAGTTGATAAAAATTCTTCTTATTTAACCGACATAGATTTAATTAAAGAACTGCTTTACGAAGCAGCGAAAGTGGCAAATATTAAGGTTTTAGATGAGAAATATATAATTTTTGAAAATACAGGCGGTATCTCAATGATGCTATTTATTGCTGAATCTCATATTTCTATACATACATGGCCTGAATACGGCTATGTAGCTATAGATATATTCACATGCGGAGAAAAGGCAAAACCTTGGGAAGCATACATGTATATTATCAATAAGCTTAGGCCTAAGTACGTTAATGTAATAGAAATTAAAAGAGGTTTCAATTTTAACGAATAAAATTTTAATTTTTTTGTATTTATTATATATATACTGTATGGGCGGAAGACAAAGAACTTCTATATTCAAAGAGGAAGCAAAATCTGTAGAGGAGAAAAAAGAAGAAAGAAAGGAAAAGAAGAAATAAATTGAAAAAACCTAAAATAACTGTAGTTTTCCCCACAAACATTTTTTCTGACATTCCCCATCTACGTGAAAAAACTATAAGAATAGCTAACTTAGCTAGAACCTTTTTTATTTTTAATGTAGATGAAGTTGTTTTATTTAATTACGAAATTTTTGATAAGGTATTACTTAAATTATTAAATTTCTTTTCTATTCCTTCCTATCTACGTAAATTTGCATTTAAAATAGATGAAGATTTAAAATATGTAGGAGCAGCTCCTCCGATAAGAGCTAATATTGAAGAAGATAAAGAAAATAGAATAGGTCTTGTTGTTAAAAATGAAAATGGAATTGCATTTATAAATGCAGGATTAAAACGATTAATAAAAATTAAAGACCCAAAATTAAAGAAAGGAGAAATTGTTAAACTTTCTTTTCTCAATGGACGTTGGGAATTGGTATATAATGAAGGTAAAAAATATTTTAATTTTACTATTAAAGTAGTAAATGATCTTATTAATTTTTTAAAATCTGAAAAACCAAATTCTTTTATAATTGCAACCTCTAAAGAATTATTCTCTCCTAAATGCAAAATTTTAAACTTAGAAAACTTATTAACTTTGCAAAAACTTATAAAAGACAAGCAAAAACTGATTTTTTTATTTGGTTCACCCAAAGAAGGATTATATGAGATATTTCTTAAACTTAATTATAATTTAGATGATTTAGCTGATATCATTTTAAATGTTTTCCCAAATCAAGGAGTAATTACAATAAGAACAGATGAAGCTATTTTTGGGACATTAAGCATCTTTAATATAATTAACAGTTCTCTGTTTTGAATTTTTTAATAAAGGCAAAATTTATTAATACCTTATAATACTATTTTTGTTATTCAATTTAAAAATGAGCGCTCCTAGAAGAGGTTCAATGGGTTTTTATCCAAGAGTAAGAGCAAGAAGTATTCGTGTTACTATTATATCTTGGCCTGAAGTATCTTTAACTACACCTAAGTTATTAGGTTTCGTAGGATATAAAGCTTTTATGTGTAGTGCTTTGCTGCTTGATTCTTATGAAAAATCTCCTACTTATGGTAAAGAAGTAGTAAAAGCTTGTACTGTATTGGAAGTTCCTCCTTTATTTATAGCAGGAATAAAATTATATGGAATTAATAATGGCAGATTAGTCAATTTAACTACAATTTTTGCTGAAAAAATTCCTGAAAAAATTTCTAAATATTATAGCTTTAAGAACAAAAAACTTATAGATATTGATTCTTTTAAAAATCAAATAGCAGAAATAAGAGTAATAGCATGTACTCAACCTTACTTAACAACGATAGGTAAGAAAAAACCTGAAATATTTGAAATAAAGGTAGGGGGAGAACCTCTAAAAGCTTTAGAGTATGCCCAAAGTATATTAGGAAAAGAATTAAGAATAGAAGATGTATTTAGCGAAGGAGAATACGTAGATGTAATAGGAGTAACAAAGGGTAAAGGCTTTCAAGGAGTGGTTAAAAGATTTGGTGTCAAAATCTTACCAAGGTGGCACAAACATAGAAAAGGTTATAGAAAAGTTGGTTCAATTGGACCGATAAAACCTACTCTTATGAGATTTGTACCTAGACCGGGTCAGATGGGCTTTCATAGACGAACGATATATAATAACAAAATAATTATGATAGGCAAAGATCCTTCAATTATTAATAAAAAAGGAGGAATTCCTCACTATGGTATAATCAAAAATCCATTTATATTATTATTAGGATCTGTTATGGGACCGCCTAAAAGAGTAATATTTTTAAGGTCTCCTATTAGACCTCCAAAACATCCTAGAAGTTATAAATTAATTCAAATAATAAAATGAACAAATTTATTCCTATTCCTTTAATCGGGCTTGAAGGAAAAGAAATAGCTAAATTAAACTTTATTCCTATACCTTTTTTAACAGAATATAGATATGATTTAATTAAAAGAGCTGTTCTCACCGAACTTCAAAATATGAAACAACCTAAAGGCGTTGATCCTTTGGCGGGTAAAAAAACTACAGCTGAAAGTTGGGGGGTAGGTTATGGTATTGCAAGAGTACCCAGAGTAAAAGGTTCAGGATATCCAAGGGCAGCTCAAGGAGCTTTTGCTCCTATGACTCGAGGAGGCTATAATCCTACAGCACCAAAATCTAATAAAGTAATTAAAGTTAAAATTAACAAAAAAGAAAAAAGGAAAGCTTTATTTAGTGCTATAGCTTGTACTGCTAATTTAAATCTAGTACTAAAACGTGGTCATAAAATATCTAATCCCGAACTTAAATTACCAATAGTAATTGGAGAGGAAGTCACAAAAATAAATAAGACTAAAGACGTTGAAGAATTTCTAAAAAGATTAGGTATTTATGATGATATTATGAGAGTTAAAGATAACATTAAAATAAGAGCAGGTAAAGGTAAAAGAAGAGGAAGAAGATATAAAGAAAGAAAAGGACCTTTATTGGTAGTTTTAGGTGAAGAACCAATAAAAAAAGCTTTTAAAAATTTACCAGGTGTAGATGTTTATGATGTAAGAAATTTACCAATACATGCATTAGCTCCTGGTTGCTTGCCTGGAAGGCTTACTATTTGGACAATAAATTCATATAAATATTTAGCTGAAAAATTTGGTTATATTGGTGAATTAACATGAGTTCTAAAATTATACATAGGTTTATAGTGACAGAAAAAGCGTTGAAACTAGCTGAATTTGAAAATAAATTAACTTTAATTGTAGATATTAATTCAAATAAAAGAGAAATCAAGAAAGCTATTGAAAACTTATATAATGTAAAGGTAGAAAAAGTAAACGTTTTGATAACTCCGAAGTATGAAAAAAAAGCTATAGTAAAATTATCAAAGGAATTTTCTGCTCTAGAATTATACTCAAAATTGGGGTTAATATAATATGGGTAAGAGATTAAGGCAGCAAAGAGCTGGGCGTGGTTCACCTACATTTATAGCGCCTACTTGGAGAAGGATAGCTCCTATAAAATATCCTTCATGGTTATATGAGCTAATTGAGAATTCCGAACAACCTATAAAAGGTATAGTAAAGGAAATAGTTTCAGAAAGTGGAAGGGAAGCACCTCTAGCTTTAATCTCCTTAGCCGATGGCAAAGAATTTTATACAATTGCTGCTGAAGGAATATTTGAGAAAAGTGAATGTCTTATAGGCAAAAACGTTCCTGTCAAAGTTGGTAACATAACGCAAATAGGTTCTCTTCCTGAAGGAACTTTAATTTTTAATATAGAAAGAAGACCTGCTGATGGAGGAAAATTTGTAAGAGTTGCTGGATCTTATGCAACAGTATTTTCTCAAACTATAGATGGAACAATTGTAAGCTTACCTTCAGGTAAATTAATAAAGCTTGATAAAAAGTGTTTAGCTACTATTGGAGTGATTGCAGGAGGAGGAAAAATTGAAAAACCTTTATTAAAAGCTGGTAAGAAATATCATATTTCTAAAGCAAAATCATTTAAATGGCCTACTGTGAGGGGTAAAGCTATGTATGCTGCCTCTCATCCTCACGGGGGTGGAGCTCATCCTAAAGGAGGAAGACCTGTTAAAAAGACATCTCCTCCAGGTAAAAAAGTAGGTTATTATGGTTCTAGAAGGACTGGAAGAAGAAAAGGATAATTTTATATTTATGCCTCACTAAAATAATTTAATATGCCAAGAGAATTTACCTATCGCGGTTATACACTAGATCAATTAAAATCATTACCTATGGATGAGTTTATAAATTTACTAAATGCAAGGGAAAGAAGAAGTATAAAAAGAGGATTGCTAAAGAAACATAAAGCACTCATAGAAAAAATTAGGAAAGCTAAAGAAGGAAAGTATAATAAACCAATTAGAACACATGCAAGAGATATGATTATTTTACCTGAAATGGTTGGACTAACAATTCATGTTTATAATGGCAAGGAATTTGTTCCTGTTGAAATTACTCCTGAAATGATAGGTCACAGGTTAGGAGAGTTTTCAATAACCACGAAGAAAGTTATACATGGTGAACCAGGTTTAAGAGCTACAAGAGGTTCCATGTATGTTCCATTGAAATAATGCCAGAATTTGGTTATTCAATTAAAGGTCTCGATCCTGATAAGTCTGTATTAGCAAGTGGAAGAGATCTAAATATTTCATTTAAAGAAGCTGTTGAAGTTTGTAGATATATAAAAGGTAGAAAACTTGAGGAAGCCAAAAAAATTCTTGAAGAGGTAATTGAAGGTAAGAGAGCGATACCTTATAAAAGGTTTAACAAAAAAGTACCACATCATAAATATGATAATAGTAGTGGTCCTGCAAGATATCCTATAAAAGTTTCTAAGCATCTCTTAAAAATTCTTGAATCTCTTGAAGCTAATGCTGAATTTAAAGGTCTTGATAAGTCAAAGATTAAAATTATTCATTGCGCTGCTCAGAAAGGCATGAAAATAAAAAAGTACATTCCTAGAGCTTTCGGACGATCTTCACCTTATTTTAAAGAACTTGTTCATATCGAAGTTGCAGGTATAGAGGAATAATATGGTGAACTTAGCAAAACAATTTCTTCAAATAAATGAATTATATGCTAGAATAAAAGAATACATTTTCGAAAAATTAAAAGAGGCGGGTGTAGATAATGTCGATATACAACAATTCGCTGCAGGAATAAGAATAATTATCGACGTTGAAAAACCAAAACTTGCATTAGGTCCTCATGGATTGAAAATAAAAGAAATTGAAGAAGAATTAAAATTAAAGTTTAACATTAAAAACGTCGAAATATTCATAAACGAAGTAAAAGAGCCTGCTTTAAGCGCCTCTATTATGGCTAATAGACTAGCTAGTTTAATTGAAAGAGGCATACATTTTAGAAGAGCTGCTAATCTAATACTTAAACAAATAATGGATGCAGGAGCTAAAGGTGCTGAAATAGAAATAAGTGGAAAACTTGACAGTGATAGAGCAAGAACTGAAAGATTTAGGTTTGGCTTTATGCCAAAATCTGGTGAACCTTATGAAAAATACGTTAAAAAAGCTAAAACTTCCATTCTTTTAAAGCCAGGTGTATATGGAATATCTGTTAAAATATTTCCTCCTATAGAATATTGGGATGAAATACCTAAATTAGTAGATAAAATAAAAGCTTTTGAGATGGGTACAAATGAAAGCAAAGGAACTTAGAAAATTATCTAAAGAAGAAAGACTGAAAAGATTAGAAGAATTAAGACTCGAATTAATAAAAAATAGAGGATTATTTGAAGCAGGAAAACCGCCTAAAAATGTTAAACTCCTTAAAAATATAAGAAAAGAGATTGCTAGAATTTTAACTATAAATAGGGAAGAGGAACGTAAAAATGAAGCTAAGAAAAGATAATATAATTTATCATGAATTATTGGGTTTGTTTGTTGAATGTTATGATAAAAAATATAAAAAAGTAGGCGAAGGTATGATTATCGATGAAACTAAGGAAACTATAAAAGTATTAACAAAAGATAATAAAATAAAAAAGTATTTAAAAAGATGTTTTAATTTTTCGTTTTTAATAAATGGTGATAAAGTAATGGTTAAAGGAGAAGATCTTTTAGGAAAACCTGAAGATAGAATAAAAAAACTATGAGGAAAAAAAGAATAATTTTTGGTATAGAGCCCCCAGAAATTGAGTGTAATGATAAAGCATGTCCTTTTCATGGCGAAATTAGTGTTAGAGGCAGAATTGACGAAGGAACAGTTTTAAAAGTAAAAATGAATAAAACGGCTGTTGTTGTTAAAGAAAGGTTGGTTTGGATTAGAAAATATCAAAGATATGAAAGAAGAAGAAGTAAATATCATGTTCATATACCAGATTGTATTAAAGTGAAAGAAAATGACAGAGTAATTATAGGTGAAACAAGACCTATATCTAAGACTGTTTCATCTGTTATTTTAAAAGTAATAAAATAAGTAAAATTAATAAGTGAAAATCATGCAAATAATTCATATTGGTGTGAAATATGGTTAAAAGAGGAGGAAAAGTTTCAGCTGCAATAATTAGACCTAGACTTAGTGCAGGTATATTTAATTATACTATAGTAAAATGTGCAGATAATAGCGGTGTATTAATGGGGAGAGTAATTAATGTATTTGGTATTAAAACCAGAAGAAGAAGAGTTCCTGGAGCATCTGTAGGAGACATGGTAAAGATTTCCGTAACTAAAGGAAAACCAGAATTAGTAGGACAATTAATGAATGCTGTTGTTATTAGACAAAGAAAACCTTATAGAAGAATGGATGGAACATGGATAGCATTTGAAGATAATGCTGTAATAATTCTTACGCCTGAAGGAGATGTTAAAGGAACGGAAATTATTGGCCCTGTTGCCAAAGAGGCTGTTGAACGCTGGCCAAAAATAGCTAGTATTGCTTCAATTATAATATGACATCTTCTCAGCCAAAAAAGCAAAGAAGGTTAATTTATAAAAAGTTTACTAATAAAGACTATGGAAAACTATTATCAGCTCATTTATCTAAAGAATTAAGACAAAAATATAAAAGGAGATCTTTACGTGTCCGTGTAAATGATATTGTAAGAGTAATGAGAGGGACATATAAAGGGTTTGAAGGTAAAGTAGTTAAAGTTAATCCTAAAAAAGGCTATGTATACATTGAAGGTCTTACAAGGAAAAATATTCGTGGAAGACCTGTTATGATACCTATTCATGCTTCAAAAGTAATGATAGTAAAGTTATATTTAGACGATAAATATCGTGCTGAAAAGTTAAAAGCAGTGTAGCATGACACATATAAAAAGATTAGCAGCTCCTGATTTTTGGCCTATTCTTAAAAAACAATATAAATGGACAATTTCCCCTTCACCAGGACCTCATAAAAAAACTGAATGCATACCGTTAGGAATAATTATCAGAGATATATTTGGTTATGCTTCGAATTTAAAAGAAGTAAAGTATATTTTAAGTCAAGGTTATGTTAAAAGAGATAAAATAGTAGTAAAGGATTATAAATTCCCTGTAGGTTTAATGGATACGCTGGAATTTGTTAAGGATCCTTTCGCTTACAGATTGTTACCATATAAAGGCTACCCGTTGGTTGTTACTAAAATTCCTTTAGAAGAATCTTCTTTAAAAATTTGCAGAATAGAGAACAAAGTTGCTGTTAAAGGAAATAAATTACAAGTGAATTTAAATGATGGGAGAAATTTTTTAATAGAAAAAACCGAATCTGCCAATTTTAAAACTTATGATAGTGTTTTATTAGAGCTTCCTGAACAGAAAATTAAAGAAACAATTAAGCTACAAGAAGGAGTTTTATGCTTAATTACAGGAGGAGTAAATGCAGGTTATTATGGCTATCTAAAGAAAATTATTGAATTGATGCCTAGGAGAAAATCGATTGTAGAATTAGAATCTTATGATGGGAAAATAATTCGAACCAGTCTTAAATATATTATGCCAATAGGATACGATAAACCTTTAATAAAGATTGCAGAAAAAGAAGAAGATATAGTTAAACCTGCCATTTATTATTACACATGAGCGAAACACAAACTTTAGAAATTAAGGAAGAAAGTAAAATAAATCCAATGACTAAAGTAAGATTGCGTTCAGTTACATTAAATATTTGTGTAGGGTCTAATGAAGAAAAGCTTAAAAAAGCGATGATCGTGTTAGAGACATTAACTGGACAAAAACCTTCTATAAGAAGAGCTAAAAAAACAATTAAGGAATTTAAAATTAAACGGGGAGAACCTATAGCTTGTATTACAACAGTAAGAGGTAAAAAAGCTGAAATTTTGCTTGATAAATTATTAGAGGCTGTAAATAGAAAACTAAAAGCATCTTCGTTTACCGAGTTTGGAAACTTCAGCTTTGGAATAAAGGAACATATAAGCATACCTGGTATGAAATATGATCCTTCAATAGGTATTGTAGGTATGGATGTTTGTGTTAATTTAGAAAAACCTGGTTATAGAGTTATGTATAGAAAAAGAAGAAGAAATGAGATAGGAAAAAATCATAGAGTTAAAAAAGATGAGGCAATTCAATTTATTAAGGAAAAATTTAATGTAGTAATAGAATAATGGGCAAACCAACACCTAAAGAAAGAAAGTTCGGCAAAGCTGTTTCTAAGTGTAAGCGTTGTGGTACTACGAGAGGCGTAATAAAAAAGTATAATTTATATTATTGTAGAAGATGTTTTAGAGAAATTGCTCCTTTGATCGGATTTAAAAAATATGAATAAAGGTTTATATGTTGCTTTTTTAAAATAATAAGTTATCATGAGGCTCCTTGCTAATATGATAACTTCGATTAAAAATGCAGAAATGAGGAATAAGAAAGAATGCCTAGTTTATCCTTCGTCAAAACTTTTAATTGAAGTGTTAAAAACGATTCAACGACATGGCTATATTGGAGAATTTGAAGTAATAGATGATGGAAGAGGTTCTAAGATTAGAATACAATTGCTTGGAAGAATAAATAATTGCGGTATAATAAAACCTAGACTAGGATATAGTTACAGAGAATTTGTTAAGTTAGAGAGTAAATATTTGCCTAGCAGAGATATTGGAATAATTATAGTAACTACGAGCCAAGGTGTTATGACAACAAAAGAAGCTTTTGAAAAAAGAATAGGAGGAATAGCTTTAGCTTATGTCTATTAATCAAATAATTTTTAGGGAAGAATTAACTATACCTGAAGGTGTAAATGTAGATATCGATGATAATTATATAATAAAAATACGGGGTCCAAAAGGTGAAATTGTAAAAGACTTTAGTCCAAAAAAGCTAAACATCTCTAAAAATAAATATAAAATTTATAAAGAAAATAACAAAATTATAATAGAAGTTTATATTAAAGGTAGAAGAGGTAAAGCTTTATTATATACTTTATTATCAAAAATAAGAAATTCAATTAAGGGAGTAATTGAAGGATATGTATATAAGCTTAAAATTGTTTATATACACTTTCCTATAAGTGTTAAAGTTAAAGGAGACACCGTTTACATTGAAAACTTTATTGGTGAAAGAGCGCCAAGAATAGCAAAAATTATAGGCAAATATACACAGGTAAAAGTTGAAGGAGAGGATATAATAGTAAGTGGAATAGATAAAGACGAAGTAAGTCAAACAGCTTTTAATATTCAATTAGCAACAAAAATTAAAGATAAGGATCCTAGAAAGTTCTTGGATGGAATTTATGTTTATTATAGAGGAAAATGAAGGACATAGATAAAGCTTTAAAAATTAGAGAAAAACAAAAAAGAAAGTTACCAGATTTTGTAAGAGCAGATTCATGGAAGGTTAAAAGACTTGAAGATTCAGGTTGGAGAAGACCTAAAGGTTTAGATACTAAAATGCGTTTAAAGAGGAAAGGATGGCCTCCTCTTGTAAATATAGGATATAGAAAGATTAAAAAGGCAAGATATTTGCATCCTTCCGGCTTAATTGAAGTCCTTGTTCATAATGCTAAGGAAGTAGAAAAATTAGATAAAAATAAACATATAATAAGAATAGCTGCCTCTGTAGGCAAAAAGAAAAGATTACAAATATTAGAGATTGCCAATAAGCTTGGTATAAAAGTAGCAAATCCGGTGGTTTAAAATGAGCTTAGATTATGTAAAAGAATTAGCTGCTAAAGTAAAAGGCGTAGGTAAAAGTAGAATATACATAGATCCTGAATATTATGATAAATTATCAACAGTAATTTCACGTGAAGAAGTAAAAAAATTAATTGAAGATGGCATAATAAAAATCAAACCTAAAAAAGGAATTAGTAAAGGAAGGTTTAGAAAAAAATTAAAGCAAAAGAGAAAAGGATTACGAAAAGGGCCAGGAAGTATAAAAGGAAAAAAGATCAAAATTAAGAAAAAGGAATATGTAAAAAGAATAAGAGGTCTTAGAAAATACTTAAGGAATCTATACGATAAAGGACTTATCGATAATAAATTATATCAAAAGTTAAGGAAATATGTAAAAGCTGGAGTACTAACATCGCGAGCAAAAATTAGAGCATATATTGAAAGTTATAAAAGTAGTCAGACTTAAAATGTCTAAGAAAATATTAAAATTTAAACGTAGAAGGAAAGGTTTAACAAACTATTATAAGCGAAAAGTATTTGTAATTTCTGGAAAAACGAGGTTAGTTGTAAGAAAATCTAATAAATACATTACTGTTCAATTTATCAAGCCTGCTATTAAAGGAGATATATGTTTGGCAGGAATTAATTCAATAATTTTAAAGAAATTCGGATGGCCTTATAGTTGTAAAAACTTGCCTGCATGCTATTTAATTGGATATATAGCTGGTAAAATTGCTCTTCAAAAGAAAATAGAAAATGTAGCATTGGACATAGGCTTGCATTCTGCTACTAAAGGTTCAAGAATTTTTGCTGTAGTTAAAGGAATTTTAGATGCAGGACTAAAAGTTCCTGTGGATCCAGAAATGCTTCCCTCTGAAGAACGTATAAAAGGTTATCATATAATCAAATATGCTAAACTTTTAAAAGAAACAAACGAAGAAAATTACAAAAAACGTTTTTCTTATTATATTTCACAAAATATTTTACCTGAAAATATGGAAGAATATTTTAATAAAACATTTTCATTAATTAAAGAGAGGTTTGGATAAAATGGTTTCATTAGAAAGTTGGGAACCTACAACTACATTAGGAAAATTAGTAAAAGAAGGTAAAATAACTTCTATAGATGAGATCTTTGAAAATAATTTAAGAATTCAAGAACCAGCTATTGTGGATATTTTAATTCCTAATCTACAAGTACAAGTGCTTTTTACAAGGGCTGTGCAAAAACAAACAGCAGCAGGTGAGGTTACAAGATTTGAAAGTCTTGTTGTAGTAGGAGATAAAAATGGTCATGTTGGTATAGGGTTAGGAAAAGCAAAACAAACAAGGAATGCTATAGAAAAAGCTACTAATAATGCAAAATTAAATATAATACCTGTGATAAGGGGTTGCGGAAGTTGGGAATGTTCATGTAATAGACCTCATAGTGTTCCTTTTAAAGTTAAAGGAAAATACGGAAGTGTAAGAATAACTCTGTTTCCTGCTCCATATGGCTTAGGTTTAGTAGCAGGTGAATATATAAAACCTATATTTACATTGGCTGGAATAAGTGATGTATGGACATGGACAAAAGGAAATACAAGTAATCATATAAATTTTGCCTTTGCTGTTTATGATGCTTTTAAAAATCTTTATAAATTAAACGTCTTTTAAATGCCAGAATTATTAGCTGTAATTAGAATAAGAAGCTTAATAGATAGAAATCCGAAGGTTAGATTTGTTGCTCGTCTTTTGAGATTAACAAGAGTAAATATATGTACCTTATATCCAAAAACTCCTTCTATACTTGGAATGTTAAAAGTTGTTTCTGAAGTTACAACTTATGGAGAAATAAATAAAGATGTACTTATAGAACTTTTAAAGAAGAGAGGGAGAATTAAAGGAAACAAAAGACTAACTGAAGAAATTCTTAAAAAGTATAACTTTTCCAGTTTCGAAGAATTGGCTGAATATATTTTAAAAACTGGAAAAATTCCTAACTTTATTAAGCCAGTATTTAGGCTTTCTCCTCCGAAAAAAGGCTTTAAACATTCTACAAAAAAGTTTTTTTCTCAAGGAGGAGAATTAGGATATAGAGGAGAAAAAATTAATGAGTTAATTCTACGTATGATTTAAGAATAACTTTTTATTTCTTTATTTATGTATTTATTTTATATCATGCTTATATGGTAACAAGAAAAGAAAAAAAGTCAAGAAAGCTTCGGGGTTATCGAACGCATGGTTATGGTAGAGTCGGTCAGCATAGAAAAAGTGGCTCTAAAGGCGGTGTTGGAAATGCAGGAAGGAAAAGTGGCAAACATAAGTGGAGTTGGGTATTAAGATATGAGCCTGATTATTTTGGTAAGCATGGATTTGTAAGACCAAATAGAAAATATTATAAGGCAATAAATCTAGATCAAATTTCAAATATCGCTTTTTCTTTAATTGAAAAAGGAATTTTAAAACCTAATGAAAATGGTTACTATGAAATAGATTTAACCGAATGGGGGTTTGATAAAGTTTTAAGCAACGGTTCATTAAATAACAAGTTCATTATAAAAGCAAAATTCTTTAGTGAAAAAGCTTTAGAAAAAATAAAATCATTAGGAAGCATACCAGTTGTGAAAAATGCCGGCTCTTGAATCCTTAAGACCTATATTATCTATATTACCTGAAGTTCCCAAAGCAAAAAGAATAGTAAGTTTTAGAGAAAAATTAGTTTGGACTGTAATTATTTTAACAATTTATTTAGCTTTTACACAAATACCCTTATATCCTATTGCAAAGGAACAACAAGAAGCATTTTCACCTTTATTTTCGATAATTTTTGCTGCAAGATTTGGTACATTAGCACAATTAGGTGTAGGACCAATTGTTACTGCAGGTTTAATAATGCAATTACTTGTGGGTTCAAAGATACTTAATTTGGATCTTACTGATAGAAGGCAAAGAGCTTTATTTACAGGAACCCAAAAATTACTTGCAATATTGTTTACTTTATTGGAAGCAATTGTTTTTGTAGCAGGTGGATTATTAAAAGTTCCAAGCATGTCTGCAGCAGTTTTAGTCGTTATTCAATTGTTTGCTGTAGGTATATTAATAATCTTATTTGATGAGATATTACAAAAAGGCTGGGGTTTTGGTAGTGCAGTAAGCCTATTCATATTGGCAGGTGTAGCCTCACAAATTTTTACTGAATTATTTAGTCCTGTAATTATTAATGGAAGCTATGTTGGCTTCTTTCCCCGTTTGATTCATGTTACTGCTGGAGGTGATACTGTCACTCACTTAATATTTGGCAATCCTAACATAGCAAGATCTTCTTCACTTATAGGTTTTGTTGCCATGATTATAGTTTTATTTTTGATAGTTTATCTTCAAGGAGTAAAAATAGAAATTCCTGTAGCTTATCCTAAGTACGGAGGATTAAAAGCTAAAATACCATTACAGTTAATATATGTTTCAAACGTTCCTGTAATATTAGCTGGAGCTTTAACTGCTAACTTGCTTTTCTTTTCTCAAATGACTTGGAATAATTATAATAGATCAAATACTGATCCTATTTTAAATATGATAGCTCAATTTAATGTTGTAGAAAATCAAGCGGTACCTACTGGTGGTTTAATTTATTATTTATCTCCACCAAGAAACATGTATAACGTAATGAATGATCCGCTTCATGCAATAATATATATTTTAATTTTTTCAGGACTTTGTGTTCTTTTTGCAAAAGCATGGGTAGAAACATCTGGAATGAGTGCAGAAGAACAAGCTAAAAGAATGATCAAATCAGGTATACAAGTAAAAGGATTTAGACATAGTGAAATTGTTTTAAAGCAACTTCTTAACAGATATATACCTACATTAACGTGGTTTAGTGGTTTAATTATAGGGCTTCTTGCGGCTGTTTCTGATACTGTAGGAATAATTGGAACTGGAATAGGTATTTTATTAGCTGTTGGTATTATTTATCAATATTACAGGATTTTGTTGCAACAAAAAATTGAAGAGGAATTTCCATCACTTGCAAGATTTTTGAAAGGAGAATGATAATAACAGATTCGCCACTCGTTGCTACTTTTTTAATTTTTTTATTTGCTATACCTCCACCTTTAATTTCAGCTTTAGTTAGTAGAATAATTATAAGCAAATTTTTCGGTTTAGAAAGATATAGAAGAATAATGAAGGAAATAAGAGAATTTGATTCAGAATTTTTTAAAGCTGTGAGAAGTAAAGATACTCAGAAATTAAATAAGCTACAAGCAAAGAAACCTTATATTGATAAAATGAGATGGCAAACAACTAAAATAAGTTTTTTAAACACAATGATTCTTTTTATACCTTACCTTATGTTTTTTATTTGGTTAAGCCAAATTTTTAGCTTAATACAAGGTATTGCTTTCTTTCCCTTAATTTCTCAGGAAATAGGTTTTCTTTGGTGGTATCTTATCTGTATTTTCTTTATAAGTTTATTAGTAAATAGAGCAGTAGGCATATATTATTAGCCATATTAAATATAAATAATACAGTAATATGCCAAGACCTTCATTAAGAAGGAAAAAATATCGTATTGTAAAAACACCTGGAGGAAGGCATGTTATTCACTATTTAAAAGAAAAAAGAAATAAGGATAAATGCGCAATTTGTAAATCCGAATTGCATGGAACAAATCATGGTTACGAAAGCTTGCCCAAATCCTCAAGAAGACCTAAAAGGATGTTTGGCGGATATTTATGTCCTAATTGTTTGAAAAAGGTTCTTGAAAATAAAGTAATTAGTACTTTTTTAACTTGAATATAGTAATAGCTATAAGCGGTCCTCCTGCATCGGGCAAATCAACATATGCTAAAATTATTTCTCAAGAATTAGGGTTAAGATTATTTTCAACAGGTGCAGCGTTCAGAGAAATAGCTAAAAAATTGAATGTAAATTTAGAAGAATTTCATGCTTTGGCTGAGAAAAATTATGAGTATGATATCATGGTAGATAAAATGGCTTTGGAGGAAGCTAAAAAAGGCAATATTGTAATTGAAGGACATTTAGCTTGTTGGTTCTTAAAGGATATAGCAGATCTAAAAATCTATGTAACTGCACCTTTGAATGAAAGAATTAAAAGGTTAATGGAAAGAGAAGGTAAAAGTTATGAAGAAGCTAAGAAAGAAATTTTAGCTAGAGAGAAAAGCAATAAAAAAAGATACATGGAAATTTATGGTATAAACATCGATGATTTATCTCCTGTAGATATAATGATTAACACTGCATTATTTGGGATTGAAGATGTTGCAAAAATACTTATATTTATAATAAAATCATATGTTTCTAAGAAAAATGCCACCACTAGTAACATTAGGTAGGGTTTGTGTTAAGATAAGAGGTAGAGATGCTGGAAGAAAGTGCGTAATAGTTAACATTATAGATAAAAATTATGTTGTTGTGACAGGACCGAAAAGCTTAACAGGAGTTAGAAGGAGAAAAGTAAATGTTGACCATTTAATATTTTTACCATATGTATTAAAAATAAGCAAAAATGCCTCAGATTTCGAAGTATTGCAAAGTATAGAAAAAGCAAATCTGATTTCTTTCTTTAGAGAAGGTGTTGTCATAGATGCAAAGAAAGATCTTATATAAAGAGGCTACAAAACACAAAATTATACTTTCTCCAATACCCTTGATAAAGAAAAGTATTGAAGAAAAACTACAATTGGGTTATTCAATTATAGATAAACCTAAAGGGCCTACAAGTCATCAAATAGCTGCATGGATAAGAGATGAATTTCAATCTCCTGTGGCCCACAGCGGGACTCTAGATTATTAAGGGGAAATCCCGCTGTCTCGGGCTTATTAATAATACTTTTTGGAAGAGCTAGAAAAGTAGCCGATTTGCTAGCTAAAATGGATAAAGAATACATTTGTGAAATGCAATTACATGAAAATGTAGATAAAAATGAACTTGAAAAAGTCATTAAAATGTTTGTAGGAGAAATTTATCAAAAGCCACCTTTAAGATCAGCTGTTAGTAAAAAGCCTCGTATAAGGAAAATTTATAACATAGAAATTCTTGACTTTAAAGATAGAAATGTACTATTAAAAATTAAATGTCAAGCAGGAACATACATTAGAAAATTATGTCATGATATAGGTGAAATATTAGGTTGCGGAGCCCATATGAAAGATTTAAGAAGAACAGGTATAGGAACTTTAAACGAAAACGATAGAAGAGTAGTAACTTTACATGAACTATTTGGTGCTTATAGAGAATGGAAAAATTATAATAATCCTACTTATTTAAATGAATTTGTAAGACCTTTAGAAGAATTGTTATTCTTTTTACCTAAAATTTATGTTAAAGATTCTTCTCTATTTTCTATTACGCATGGATCTTTTGTAGCTTCCCCTGCAGTTATAGCTGTAACTTCTGATGTTAAAGCTAAATCTATAGTTACGATTAATACAGTTTATAATGAAATAATTGCTATAGGTAAATCTGAGCTAAATTCTGAGGAAATTGTAAAGTCAAAATCTGGTATAGTTGCAAAAGTAGATAAAGTATTAAGAGTTATAGAAAACGCCGGGAGTGGGATTTGAACCCACGCGGGGAAAATCCCCACAGGCTCTCCAGGCCTGCGCCTTACCAGGCTAGGCAATCCCGGCTCTATAAAAAATAATTTTTACAGAAATATTTTTGCTTTTTCTTTTTAAAAAAATTTAAGTAAAAAACAATAATATACTTTTATCGTGAGCACAGGATTTAAACAAATAGTTAGAATAGCAGGTAATGATCTAAAAGGTAATGATCAAGTTCATTATGCATTACAAAAGATCAAAGGTATAGGATTCAATACAGCTATAGCTATTTGTAAGATGCTAAATATAAATCCATTAACTAAAATTGGCTATTTAAGTGATGAAGAAATTAAGAAGATAGAGGATCATGTTTTAAATTTGCATCAAAAAAATGTCCCCTCATGGTTTCTTAATAGAAGGAAAGATCCATTTACAGGTAAAGATTATCATCTTGTAGGTTCTGATCTAGTTTTAAAAGTTAGAGAAGATATTGAATTTGCAAAATCAATTAAATCATGGAGAGGAATTAGGCATGCACTGGGATTAAAGGTTAGAGGACAATCAACCAGAACTACGGGAAGAACTGGTTTAACCGTTGGTGTAACAAAAAAGAAGGGAAGTAAACAATGAGGCGTTTTAGAAAAACCTGGGAACCTCCAAGACATCCGTGGAGAAAGGAAGTTCTAATTGCTGAAATTGAACTTGTTGGCAAATATGGTTTAAGAAACAAAAGAGAACTTTGGAAAGCAAAAACAATATTAAGAAAAATAAGGAGCAGAGCCAGGTCGCTATTAGCTTTACCTCCTTTAGAAAGAATGAAGGAGGAAGAGGATTTAAAAAGAAAATTAATTAATTATGGTCTTATCAATGAAAATGCCACAATAGATGATATTTTATCTTTAACTGTTGAGGATATTTTAAAAAGGAGATTGCAGACGATCGTTTATGAGAAAAAACTTGCTAAAAGTATATATCATGCAAGACAACTTATAACTCATAGGAAAGTGATCGTAGGAAATAATGTTATAGCAAGCCCTGGTTATTTAGTAAAAAAAGATGAGGAAAATCAAATTAGGTTGAGAGAATGAGTAGCGAAAAGCAAAAGAATCTTTGGGGTATAGCTCATATATATGCATCAAGAAATAATACTTTAATTTATGTTACAGATTTATCAGGGGCTCAATTAATTACTTGGAAATCTTCAGGCTGTGTAGTAAATGCTGATAGAGAAAAGAAAACTCCATATGCAGCTATGATGGCAGCATTTCAAGTAGCAAATGAATGCTTAGAAAAAGGAATTGTTGGTTTACATATAAAAGTTAGAGCGCCAGGAGGTCATCATCAAAAAACTCCTGGTCCTGGTGCAAATGCTGCAATAAGAGCATTGGCAAGAGCTGGATTAATGATCGGAAGAATTGAAGATGTAACACCTATACCTCATGATACAACAAGAAAGCCTGGAGGAAGAAGAGGAAGAAGAGTTTAGAAATGTTATACTTGGCGGAAGTTTTGATAAATTGCATAAAGGGCACAAGCTTTTACTTAAACATGCATTAAAGTTTTCAAATAGGATCAAAATTGGTCTTGTAAAAGATGAAATTTTAAAAGATAAATTTCTTTCTTCTAAAATAGAAAAATTTAATGTAAGAAAAAATAAAATAATAAGATTCCTTAAAAAAATCAGGAAAAACGTTAAGATTGATATTTTTCCTTTATCTGACCCTTATGGTCCTTCAATAGAAGATAATACAATTACTGATATAATTGCAACAGAAGAAACTTTACCTAGAGTGATAAAAATTAACAAAATAAGGTCTTCTAAAAATTTATCTAAACTAAAGATTCATGTGATTAAATTATTATTAGCAGATGATGGAAGAATTATAAGAAGTTCAAGGATAAGGGTTGGTGAAATAGATAAAGATGGAAAGTTATTAGTAAAAAAAATAAAGATTAAGTATTAATGGAAAAAAGTAAAATTTTAAGGCTTTATCCTTATGAATACGAAATAATTAAGAATTTGATTGGTAAAGAGCTGGAAATAAGCGAGCTTTCTTCCATTATAAATGTTCCTTTATCAACTCTATTTAGCAGAATAGAAGATCTTAAAAGCAAAGATCTGATCAAGGTAAGAGAAGAAAGCTGGTATATGTTAACTTTGACAGGCGAGGGTAAACTTTATGCTAATGAAGGTTTGCCAGAAAAAAGATTAATCGAAATATTAAAAGGAGTTAAAAAAGAGAAAATAGAAAATGTAAAGAGAATTCTTGGAGAAAATATCTTTAGAATCGCTATAGTAAATGCTTTACGAAAGGGTTTTATCAAAATAAGTAATGAGTATATTGAACTTTTAAATTATTCATCGATGGAAGAATATCAAAATATTCTAAGAGAATTGAACGAAAAGAAACAAATTATTCTAAAGGAACAAAATCAAGTTATATCTGAGCTTGTTAAAAGAAACATTATTAAATCAAAGGAAGTCAAGAAAGTTTTTTTAAAAATTTCAGAAAAAGCTGAATATTATTTAAAAAATAATCTTGTAGAAGTTTTACAAGAAAAATCAAAGTTGACTCCTGAAGATATAATTAAAGGTTATTGGAAAAACTATTTTCTAAAGCCTTACAATTTTGATGCTTTTCCTCCTAAGATATACTTCGGTAGATCTCATCCTTATATTAAGTTTTTGGAGGAAGTAAAGAAAATATTACTTGAAATGGGTTTTGAGGAATATGATAGTGATTACATTGAACCGGAGCTTTGGAATTTTGATATATTATTTGTTCCACAAGATCATCCTGCAAGAGATCTTTGGTCTACTTTTAGATTAAATCTTCCACTGGTAAATTTAGATAAAGAAATTGTTTTGAAAGTCAAAACAATGCATGAAAAAGGAGAAATTGAAAATTCTATAGGTTGGCAATATGAATGGAATGAAGAAATCGCTAGCAGATTAATTTTAAGAACACATACAACAACCGTTTCAATGAAATACTTGTATTATAACAAAGATAAGGATGCAAAAGTTTTTTGTATTTCGAGGGTATTTAGGCATGATATACCTGATGCTACTCACTCAATGGAATTTCATCAATGTGAAGGTATAATGGTCGGAAAAGATTTAAGTTTTGCCAACTTATTAGGATTTTTAAAAGAATTTGCTTCAAGATTAGGTTTAGAAAAAATAAAATTTAAACCTACATATTTTCCTTTCACAGAACCAAGTGTGGAAGGAGCTGTTTATCATAAAAATTTAGGTTGGCTTGAAGCTTTACCTGGTGGTATGTTTAGACCTGAAATACTTAATGTATTAGGTGTAAAAAAACCAGTATTAGCATGGGGTATAGGAATAGATAGAATAGCAATGGCTGTTTTAGAAATAAATGATATAAGAGAATTATTTTCAAAGGATATAGAATTTTTGAGAGAGAATAAGTATATTTGATATGCCTACGTTTAGTTTTAGCTTATCATATTTTAAAAAGTATATTCCTAAAGAACTTAGTTTAAACCAGATAGTTGACTTATTAGAATATTGTAAATGCGAAATAAAAGAAGTAAAAAATGATGAGATAATTGTTGAAGTTACTCCAGATAGAGTGGATCATTTTTCTATTGAAGGATTAATAAGAAGTATTAGGGGTATTCTAGGAATAGAAAAAGGTTTAGTTAAAATTAATACATTTAATGAAAATTTCAAAGTTCATATAGATGAAAAGTTAAAATCACTAAGACCTTATATAATATTAGTCACTGTAAGGGATGTTTCTTTAAATGCTTATGCTTTAACGAGTTTAATTAATTTACAAGAACTTTTACATGAAACAATAGGAAGAAACAGGTTAAAGGCTTCAATTGGTTTATATGATTTGTCAAAAATAAAAGGAGACATACATTATAAGTTACAAAAATTGGAAGAAATAAAATTTAAGCCATTAGGATTTGATTATGAAATGAATGGTTACGAGATACTTAAAAAAACTGATAAAGGAATTAAATATTCACATCTTGTAGGAAAAGACACGGCTCCTATTTTGATTGATTCCGAAGGAAATTATTTAAGCATGCCTCCCATTATCAACAGTGAAGATACTAAGGTTACTGTTAAAACGAAGGATATTTTAATTGATTCGACCGGCTTTGATTTAAATTTCATATCAAAAATAATTTCGATTATGACCTATGCTGTTTATTTTTATGGTGGGAAAGTAGGGTTAATTGAACATTTGTATCCTAATGGAACATTTATACCAGAATTTAAATCGAGAAAATACAATATAAGCTATGAACAATTTAAAAAGATCTTGGGTTTAGAATTAGATCCAGCTACAATATTAGAATTTTTGTTAAAGAGTAGATACGATGCAGAAATTCATAATAATGAATTTATAGTAGAAATTCCTCCTTATCGTTTAGATGTCTTGCATCCTATTGACGTTATTGAAGATATAGCGATAATGTATGGCTATTCGAATATTCCTCCAATTTATCCATTATTATATACCAAAGGTAAATTGATGAAAAAAAGCATAATATATAACAAGATACGTGATGTGATGAATGGTTTTGGTTTTCAAGAAATTCTTAATTATATGCTAAGTAGTAAAGAAATACAAACCAATAAAGTTTATTTAAAAGAAGAAGATCTTGGGTTAATAACTATACAAAATCCCATAAGTAAGGAATATGATTGTATAAGAGCTAACTTATTCCCATGTATACTAAACTTCCTTTCTTATAATGTATTAAGAAAATATCCTCAAAAAGTTTACGAATTAGGAGATGTTTGTTATTTTAAAGAGAATAAAGTAATTACGGAAAAAAGACTATGTGCAGCAATAATAAACAGTGAAATTAACTTTGAAGAACTTCATGCTTACTTATTTTCCCTCATTAAAATGTTAGGTTATGATATGAAATTAAAAGAGGCTGAATATTCTTTTCTTTTAAAAGGAAGGAGTGCTGATGTTTTTATAAATGAAACTAAGGTAGGTTGGATAGGAGAGATTAATCCTGAAGTTATACTTAACTTTAGACTTTCATTGCCAATAATTGCTTTTGAAATAAATTTAAGCAAATTTTTAGAAATTTAAGCTGGAAATATTATAAAATTATTTGGGGGTGCATCCCTATAAGAGAGAGCTGCAATGAATAGGGCTTTTGCCTTATATGTGTTGCAGTGTTGTTGTTAGGGATCAAGGGGCACCCCCATACATTTAATTACTTTTATTTCTAATAATTTAGAGATAAGATAATAAGTATTAAAAACAACTATTAATATAATGGTGGTGATATATGGGAGGTCCTCCTGTTAATGCTAAATATATAATTTTAGCTAAATTTGAAGTTGACGGTGTTGTTGAGAAATCTGATATAATAGGAGCAATATTTGGGCAAACAGAAGGAATGCTAGGCGACGATTTAGATTTAAGGGAATTACAAAAGATCGGCAAAGTTGGAAGGATAGATGTTGAATACGAAGTTGTGGGAGGAAAAACTTACGGAACAATAATGATTCCTACCAACTTAGATAAACCTGAAGTCGCTCTTATATCTGCTGCATTAGAAACAGTAGATAAAGTAGGTCCTAACTATGCTAAAATTGAGCTAAAGGAAATTAAAGACTTAAGAGATGAAAAAAGAAAAAGAATAATTGAGAGAGCGAGGGAAATACTTTTAAAATGGAAAGAAACAAAGGAAGTGGATTCTGAAGAACTCATCAAAACCTTACTTGAAAGCGTAAGAGTTTCTCAAATCATAAACTATGGAGAAGACAAACTTCCTGCTGGTCCAGAAGTAGATACCGCTAATGAAATTATAATAGTAGAAGGTAGAGCTGATGTTGTTAATTTATTAAAACATGGATATAAAAATGTTATAGCATTAAATGGTTCAAAAGTTCCTCCAACAATAATTAATTTAGCAAAGAAGAAAAAGACAACAATTTTCGTTGATGGTGATAGAGCAGGAGATTTGATATTAAAGGAAGTTCTGCAAATGGTCAAAGTAGATTATATTGCGAGGGCTCCCTTTGGTAAAGAAGTGGAACAGTTAAACAGTAAAGAAATAGCAAATGCTTTAGCCAATAGAATATCAGTTTCAGAATATCTTCAATCGATGAAAACTTTAAAAAAGATCGAACCGCAAATATCTGAACTGATAAAATCTGTAATTGGAACAATGGAAGTTATATTTTTAGATGAAAATAACAATATAATTGAACGCTTTCCTATTAGAGAGTTGATGGAAAAATTAAATAGTATACAAAAAGTTTCAACAATAATATTAGACGGAATAATAACTCAAAGATTAATAGATTTAGCTTTGGAAAAAAAAGTAAAAGAAATATATGGTTATAGATTAGGAAACGTAACTAATATTCCTAAAGAAGTATCTATATTTTTATTTAATGAACATGGAATAATAACTCCTTATGAAGATAAACCTAAACAGTAAGGAAAATACAGCTACAATAACAGTTCAAAGTTTAAACGACCTTTTTAGCTTGTATTTATTAATAGAAAGAGGAGACGAATTATACGGTTATAGTTATAGGCAAGAGAAATTTTCTACAAAAGAAGGAGAAAGTGTTAGAGGAGAAAAAAGGAAGATTTATTTAGGAATAAAAGTAGAAAAAGCTTATTTTCATGAATTTAGTGATGTATTAAAAGTTATAGGACCTATAATAGAAAAACCTGAAGATTTCGATTTAGGAGGTCATTTTCATTCTTTTAATATAAAAATCGGGGATACTATTATTTTAAAAAAGTCTAATTGGGATTCTGCAATAATAAAAAGTATATTAAAGAATATTAGTGAAGTTTATCCTGACACATTAATTATTGCTATAGATTACAATGAAATAGCTATAGGAAAATTAGAAAAACATGGTCTAAAAATTCTTTATGATAAAAAAGAAAATACTGGAGGTAAAAGATATGAAAACGGAGGTTTTGACATTGAAAACTTTATTAAAAGGAATTATTCTGTGGTCATGGATTTTATTAACAAAACTAAACCAACCATTGTAATTCTTTATGGACCTTCAATATTTAAAGAAATTTTATATGAGCAGATTAAAACTATTAAATCTAACATTTACAAAATAGCTGGAACTTCTGGAGGAATAGAAGGATTATATGAAGCTTTAAGGAATGATGAAGTTTTGAAAGTTTTAGCCTTGAATACAAATATTATGGATAACTTTTCTTTGGCAAATTTAATTCAAAGAGAGTATGAAAAATTAGCTATTGGTTTACAAGAGATAGTGGAAATTTCTTCTTTTACTAATGCAATAGATAAGTTATTAATTTCTACTAAGCTACTCAAAGAATCTGATTCTGAAAAAGCAACTTTAATTAAAAATATAGCAGAATATGTTAGCAAGCAAGGGGGCGAAATTCATATAATTTATGAGAATAGCGAATTAGGAAGAATGTTAGAGAGTCTGGGTAACATTGTAGCAATACTAAGATACAAGGTGAAATAAAAAATGAATGTTGCTACATTATTAATAATAATTCTTTTTTCATGGATTATTGCATATTTAATTTGGAATTTAAAATTTAAAAATAAATCTTCAAGAATAGACCTTTCAATACCTTTTATTCTTTTAATTAAAACCCAAAGATTTAACAATTTTTTAATGAAAGCTGGCAAAAAAAGACCTTTGTTTTTTAGTATAGTGGGAGAACTTTCAATAATATATGGTATAGCATTAATGCTTTATGGCTTCTTTTTCTTTATTAAAAATTTATTTGGCTTCTTGTTCCCTGCACAAGTTGGCGAAGGTTCTCCTGTTATACCTTTAATTTTTGGTATAACATTTACTCCTCCTTTGGATCAATTGATAATAATTCTTATTGTTATAATAATTGTTGTTGTTACACATGAAATGGCCCATGGATTTTTAGCTTCTCATAGCAACATAAATATAAAATCTACAGGAGCTGGTTTATTCTTTGTATTGCCTCTTGCGTTTGTTGAACTTGATGATAAAGAAGTGGAAAAAGCGAATACTAGAAATAAATTAAGAATATTTTGTGTTGGCTCTTTTGTAAATTTTATTGAAGGAATAATTTTTGTTTTATTATTGTTATTGTTTCCTTTAATAATTTCTTTAGGTTACTCAGCTAGTAGTGAAGGTGTAATAATCTTCGGGATTAATCAGGATTCTCCTGCAGAAAAAGTTGGTTTACAAATTGGAGATGCTATTGTAGCTATTAATGGTACCAAAATAAGGAATTACTTTGAATTCTCAGATTATTTACGTGACAAGAAACCTGGACAGACATTAATACTGACTATAGAAAGAAATCTTCAACAAATGAATTATACTGTTACATTAGCAAAACATCCTTACGCTGAAAGAGGAATAATCGGTGTAAGCGCTTTTGATTATCATAGACCCCATTTTTCCTTTTTACCTTCGATTTTACCTTTCTATATTTATTTGTTTATAGGCTGGGGTATCATAATTTGTCTCAGTTTAGCAATTATAAATATGCTTCCTATACCTATTTTTGATGGTGATAAACTTGTTGGAGAAATGTTATCTTTCATTAAGAACAAAAATATTAAAATAACTTTGCATAATGCAATCCGTTTTCTTGCTACCCTTATTCTTATTTCAAATATATACTTTAGTTTGATTAGAATTTATTTATGAGTCAATGTAGGTATTGTAGTAATGAATATTTTTATTACAGGGCATATTCTGGAGAAAGATTATGTAAGCATCATTTCATTGAATCTTTAATAAATAAAGTAAGAGATACGATTTCTAAAAATAATTTGCTTACATGGAATGATAAAATAATGGTTGCTGTTTCAGGTGGAAAGGATAGTCTAACTGCCTTACATATACTTCATAAAATAGAAAAGGATTTCCCTAGCACAAAAATATTTGCTGTAACAATAAATGAAGGTGTAACTGGTTATACTGAAAAGAGAATCGAACACACAAAAAAGATATGTGACGAATTAAATATCGATTATTATGTATTTACTTATAAAGATATCTACGGCTATAAGCTGGAAGAAATAGTTAAAATAGCTAAAGAAAAAGGAAGCAAATTGGAACCTTGTTCTTATTGTGGTGTTCTTAGAAGAAAATTATTAAATATGGCAGCAAAAAAATTAAATGCTACTAAAGTTGTTACAGGTCATAATTTAGATGATGAAGCACAAACAGTATTAATGAATTTAATTAGAGGAGATATTGAGAGATTAATAAGGGGTTTTGCTCCTATAGTTCCGAAAGAAGGTTTTATACCAAGGGTTAAACCTTTAAGATATATATATGAAGAGGAAATCATGATTTATGCTTTTTTGCACAATTTTCCTATGTTTGAAACAGAATGCAAATTTGTAAGTTTATCTATGAGAGATTATTTGAGAAAAATACTCAATGAACTTGAAAGAAATAAGCCTGGAGCAAAGTATATGTTAGTAAATTCTGCTGAAAAGCTTGCAAAACAACTAATTAATACTCTGGAAGGTTTTCAAATAAAATATTGTAAAAGTTGTGGCGAGCCTACTTCTCAAGAAATTTGTAGAGCTTGTTTATTATTAGAAGATCTAAAAATAATATAACGGGTTTTAAACTATGTAGTTTTAAATAGATTTGCATAGCTATTGGGATTTACATTGCAGAACCTCTATCGAGTTCATTGTTGCTTTCATTAATCTCTCATGAAAGAGTGAGCTCTATTCCTTCATAAACTCATGAAAGAGCTTGAATGGAAAAAGACTCTTATCTCAAGATATTAGGTTTATTGCTGCATTTGGTTGCCTATTTATCCTAATCCAAATTTACATTCATATATTGCTCCTTTCAGTGCATTAACTATCCCACATATGGTCATCTTTTTGTAGAATACTTTGGGTTAATTAACATAACTTTTGATTTTATTCCATATATCACCTAACTCTCTGTATATTTATATGTTTCTAAGAAATCTATAACATCATAATTATGTTTTTATATTATTATGTTCTAACTTGATACATACTGTTTAATACTTTTAACAACTTCCTTAATATTTATACGATCTTATTCAGTAAAGTTTACCAACAAAAGAGAAGGTGACATTTATAACGGAATGAAAAGATTTTATATTTAAATCTATCAACATGAAACGCTAGAACACGGCGACGGCGCCCACATACTAACCCTTAACATATATAGGGTATCTCAAACCTTCCATTCAGGCTTGATTACTACGAACGTCGCCACCCTTTATTAGGGCTGCTCCCTTCCGGGCCTGACCCGGTTCTAAAGTTTAACCCCTTGACTCCTTCCTCCGAAGGAGCTAGGGGCTGTGGCGACCCCGTAGGTCAAGCCCTCCTCACTTCCGGTTTGAGATACCCTATATATGTTAAGAGCTAGTATGTGTTACTGGCCACCCGTATCGGCCGTTTGGTGATGAGGGAGGCCGAGCCCCTCAGCCCTACCGCCGTCGCCACAATAAAAATATTAAAACTCTTATAAAAGTTTTACGCCGGGAGTGGGATTTGAACCCACGCGGGGAAAATCCCCACAGGCTTAGCAAGCCTGCGCCTTACCAGGCTAGGCAATCCCGGCATTTATTTTTCTGTTTTTCTACTAATTAAAAAATAATAAAATGGAAATATATAATTACATTGTCACAGGTCTTGCTACAAAGGATTTGATAGTTGTTGATTCATTTATTAAAGAATGTTTTGGAGGCACAGTAACTTATGGTTCGATTCAAATAAAGAAATTAGGTGCCGAGCCTTTTTTAGTTTCTTATATAGGAGAAAAAGATTATTTTAATTATGTTTCACTTTTAGATCAATATAAAATAAAATATAATTTGGGCAAATACGAAGGAAATACGTTAACTTTTAAGAATATTTATAAGAAGAATATTAGGATACAAAATGTTTATAATTATAAATTTCTTCCTAAAATCTCCTTGGATTTTCCTTTTAGAGGAAAATGCTTACATTTAGGTCCTATACTTAATGAACTGGATTTTAATAAAATTGCCGAGATTAAAGAAAAGTTTAGTTTTATTGCTATAGATTTACAAGGAATGTATAGAAAAGCTTACAAAAATAAAATAAAGAAGCAAATCTGGACAGAATTTAAGAATTTTTCTAAATATTTTGATGTTATAAAATCAAGTGTAGAAGAACTTTACGACATTGTTAAAATAGATCAATTTCTTTATGATATAATGGAATTAAATTGTATTTTTATATTAACACTAGGAGAAATGGGAAGTTTACTTATGATAAAAGATGAACTATATTTTATTCCTTCTTTTAAACCAAGAAGAGTTATCGATCCAACAGGTGCAGGTGATGTATATCTGGCAACTTTTTTATATTTCAATTGCTTACTGAATTATGAAGCTACTGAATCTGCTTTATATGCTTCATGTGCTTCTTCTTTTGTAGTTGAAGAATTAGGTTATTATGGTATAGCTACGGAAAAAGATATTTTAAATAGATTTAAAGAACAAAATCTTTCAGTAAAAATAATTGATTTCAACAAAGTAAAAGCAATAATAGATGATTATTTAATCCAAAACAAATTTGATTTGTTTTGGATTAAATAATAAAAATCTTTTTAAAAAAAGATTTTTAATACATAAGAATGTATGCTTAAAGTTCTTGATTTATTCTGTGGAGCAGGTGGATTTAGCTTAGGTTTTAAACAAGCAAATTATGAAATAGTTTGTGGTTTAGATAACTTTGAACCAGTTCTTAGAACTTTTTCTTATAACTTTAGTTCTTCACATATTATATTAGAAGATATAAAAAAAGTTACTTCAAAAAGAATAAAAGAAGAGGTAGGAGATATAGATGTAATAATTGGGGGTCCTCCTTGCGAAGCTTTTACTTTGGCAAGCTCTAAGATACAAAAAGATCCTTTGGATAGACTTTACAATGATCCTAGAGGGCAACTTGTGTTACATTTTATAAGATTAGTAGGAGATTTAAAACCTATTTTTTTCGTTATGGAAAATGTTAGAGGAATTTTAATGCCGCAAATTAAGGAAGCAATAATAAAGGAATTTAAACGAGTTGGTTATGACAGAATTTATTTTAATGTATTGCATGCAGAAGATTATGGTAATCCTTCAATTAGGACAAGAGTTTTTGTATCAAATTTGAAAATACTTCCTGAAAAATCTAAAATTAAAAGAACTGTATGGGATGCTATAGGAGATTTGCCTAGTCCATACTCAATTCACGATATACCTAATCATGATCCCGTGCCTATTTCAGAAAAAAAATTAAGAAAGATTCTCAGACTAAAAAGAGGTCACTCATTGGTAAGTTTTGTGGGAGCAGATAATAAAATTAAAGAAAATTATATTAGATTGAAATTTAATACTTTAGCTCCTACTGTTATGGGTAAAAGCAGGTTTATCCATCCTGTAGAAAATCGTATATTAACTGTTAGAGAGAATGCTAGATTAATGAGTTTTCCAGACGATTTTATATTTTTTGGAGGAAGAGAAGTTCAATTTGATCAGGTAGGCGAAGCTGTACCTCCGATTTTAGCTAAATCAATCGCTTTATATTGTTTGAAAGCATTAAAAGAATTAAAATGAAGGATATATACGTTGTTTTACATAACGTTTTGAGTCCGCAAAAATTAATAGAATTTGTATCTACATGTGTTAGTTTTGGAGTAAAGAATATAATATTAAGTAAAGTAGGCGGTTCAGCAGCTCAATTAGGAATAGGAGAAGCTTTTAAAATAGCTATAAAACATAATGCTAAATTAATAGTTCTGCCAGATCTTTATGATATTAAAGCTATTTTACCTTATCCTATTTATTTTATTGTTCAAAAAGAATATACTAACGAAGAAATAAACATAGAAGAGGTATATAAAAATTACGTGGAAAATAAGGGTATAATTTTTGTCTTTGGGGGATTGGAACCCGGTTTATCTAAAAAAGAATTGGAGTTGGGCAAAAGTTTTCATGTCAATTTAGGAGATGAGATACCCACTGTTGCATTACTTTCTGTTGTATTATACTTGCTTAGAAACAAATTTTTTAAAGATTAATGATATGGGCCGGCTCGGATTTGAACCGAGGACCTTCGCCTCGTAAGGGCGACATCCTACCAGGCTAGACTACCGGCCCATTTATTAATAGAATAATATAAAATATTTTTAATCCTTTTTATTTGAAAATGTCTAAAAAGTTCGGATATATAATAGTATGATTTATATAGTGTTCTTTTTATTTCAATTCCTTCTTTTTAGAAATTAAGATTTCCTTTTATTTTTCCTTCGCTACTAAAAGTTTGTTTGTTATATTTTCTATAATTTGCATTTTTTCAGTTAATTTTTTAATATATTCAGAATTATCAAATAGAATTAAAATTTTGCCGCAACCCTCTTCTGGACATTGATAATTATTCATTATTGCTTCCTCTATTCTATACCTTTTTTTATGTACTGGACATATGAAAAAAGTGTTATTTTTTTCATATTCAAGTCTAACTTTTAATTTTTTCTCATAAATTGTTTTCAATCTTTCTAACAATAGTTCATTAAATTTCTCTAAATTAAACCTAGCATAATATATATACCAGCCAGTTTTTTCGTCTCTTTCTCTTTTAAAAGTAATATATCCTTTTTCGTATAATTCATAAAGTAACTTTCTTATTAAGCTCATTTTAATTCCTGTTTCTTTTGCAATCCAATCTTCTGTAGCTTCCCCTTTTTCTAATAAAGCAATTACAATTTTTGAAGCTTCAGGCCTAAATAATTTGGTAATAACTTTATTAATGTAATCCTTTTCCTCTTTACTTAGCATAATTCTTCTCTACTTCATAATTTATTTATTTTTTACAAACTTATTTTAAACCTTATTCTTCTGAACTTTCTTCTTCTATTAAATTGACTTTTAAAAGTTTTTCTAATTTCCTAGCCAATTCTAATGTAGGTTTAAGCTTTCCTCCTTCTATTTTCTTTATTACCGATAATTTTTCTCCCAAATATGAAGCAAGAATATCTTGACTTAAACCCATTTTTTCTCTTGCATTTTTTATTATTTGGTAATAATTATCTACGATTTTATAATTGGGAATAAGAATTTGTTTTTTTGGAATAATTTTTGCTGGTTTTACTGGTATTCTTTTTTGTTGTAATTTAGGCTGTTCATGAATGATTGTTCCTAAATTAGAACATTCAGAACAAACTTTAAGTTTTATTCCTGCAATTATAGAATCATATAATTTATTAACTTTCTTACCGCAAATTTCGCAATTCAATTTAAATATTAAATCTTTAATATACTTAATAAATGTATATTGATGTTGTTAACTTTTTAAGAACATTGATTAATTTTCAATTTGGATTAGGAGTAGGGGAAGCTTTGCTCTCAGAAGATATTGTTAAAAGAACAAATTTTAAATTCTCAAAGAGGACTGGAAGATTAAAACATGTTTTCTTAGACAATAAACCTTACTTATCCATACGTACTAACGATGGATTCGTTACACTTTCTCTATTAGCTGCAAAAATTATATTAGAAAAAAATATTCCTTTTAAAAATATTATTGTAGTTGATAGTAAATTTTCTCATATGATTAAGCATTATAAGCAAATTCCCGTGAAATTTGTTAAACAAGTTGATCCAATGCTAAAAGCAGGAAGCGAAATTATTGCGATAGATGAAAATAAAAATTTAATAGGTGTTGGTAGATCGCTTTTAAACGGTGAAGAGATTCTTTTATTAAAGAGAGGTATAGCTGCAAAATTAAGAAAGGTGACAAAAAATGTTTAGAAGAGGTATTAATAGGGAAATGATGAGAATGCTTCAAAGAATGGGAGTATCTTTTGAAAATTTGGAAAACGTAATAGAAGTGGAAATAAAATTAAAAAATAAAATTATAAAGCTTATAAACCCTGAAGTAATTCTTACTAAAGTTGGAGGACAAAAAATATATCAAATATCTTGTGAAAAAGAGCTTGTTGAAGAGATATCTGAAAAACCAACCATTAGTTATCAACCTAATGAAGAAGATATTAACTTAGTTATGCAACAAGCGAATGCTACAAGAGAAGAGGCAATACAAGCTTTAAAGGAAACGGAAGGCGATATTGCTTCAGCTATTTTGCTTTTACAAGCTAGGAAAAAGTGAAGACTTTCTTTCTTAAAGAATATAATGTTTGGTGTATTGCTTTAGGTTTTCACTTAGATAAAGTGGACTTTAATATAGTTTTAAATTATTTACATAATGTTAAAATTGAAAATGCTTTAGATATAATTCAAGTAATAAACAGTAAAAGAATTTTTAATTTTCTTCATATAGTAATTGCAGTATACAAAACCTATCGAGCTTTTTCTCAAAAAAGGAATATAGCTAAAGATAAATCAATGGAATTTATTCTTAGATTGTGTGGTAAGAGAAATATAAAGGATGCTTTGCAAATTGTTGGTATAAACGAGAATGTAAAAGAGGCAATATTAGTATGTTGTGATACAAATATCGAGAGAATAAAAAATGCTGTTGATAATTTTAAAAATACCTTAGAAATAAGCGAAGATGATAATTTATTGGGATTTTATGAAAGTAAATCTAATGAACTAAAATCAGCATATAACTTAGTTACAAATAACATGTTTTATGAAATATTAACACGAATCTCTTTTATAGAAACTTATTCTTGACCGCTTATTTCTTTTATAGCTTTTTCTCTGAATTTATGTAAAGAAAATACTTGTTCCCTTTTCAATATAGATACGCCTGCAATGTTTCCTATTATTTCTATTACTACTTCATAATCGAAATTTTTCAAATTGACTTTTCTATTAATTTTTTCTGCACATTTTTCTATAATTGTTCTACTTGATAAGTTCGAGCCTCTATTTGTAACAGAAATTCTGAAAGTTTTATTTTCCTCTATTTTAGGAGCCAGAGTTTCTGTTGCAGTAGCTATTTTTTCATAATCTGTTTCTGTGATTATTTCTAAAGGTATTGCTTTCAAAATATACCTAATACCCCATACTTTATCTTTAGCATAATTAGCTAAGTCTTCGACTGCTTTTATAGGATCAAAAGAAACTTTTAATATTACAATTCCAGGCATTCCTGGTTTTTCAGGCCAAAAGTCTGAATAACCTAATTCTGAAAAAATATACCATGCTTCTTGTGCACAATCATCTTCTCTTCCTCTGTAGGTTGTAATTAAAATACCTTTTTCTATTTTCATCAAACTAATTAACTTTTTGAATATAATAAAAGTAATGCATGTGTATCTTTGTATTTTTTTAGCAAAGTATCTTTTCTTTTAATCTTTTTTAATTCCTTATAATAAAAGGGTTTATTGACTAGTTTTATAATTTCGATAGCAAACTTATTTTTAAAATTTTCTTGATTATTGCTATATAATATTTTAACGTTTTTCTTTTGTTTTGGTTTTTTAAAATTTCCTTGAATATATCTTCCGTCCTCTTCAAAAATTATTTCTGCTTTACTTAAATCGAACATAGAAAATACTTCTTTGATCAAATCGTTTTTTGTTCTATCCACCCAAATAACTATCATTGGTTCTAATTTCTCTTTTTTATAAAAAAATTGTTAGTTTTTAGTTTTTCTGTTTGAAATTTCTAAAAATATAAATATATAAAAAAAGTAAAGTATTAAAGCAACATGGAAGAGGAAGAATTTGAGGAATTCGAGGAATTTGAAGAATTAGAAGAGTTTGAGGAATTTGAATAAATATTGATTATAATTTTTTTTACGTTAAAACATAAGATTTTTAAACACCTTCCAACATTTAATACTATTCAAACGTGGAGTTTTGTCCAAAATGCAAAAATTTAATGTTACCAAAGAAACAAGGTAGAAAGAAATTTCTAGTCTGTCGTGTTTGTGGTTATACTAATAAATATACTAAAAAAGCAAAAATAAAAATATCAGGAAAAACTGAAAGTACTAAAGCTTTAGGTATACCTGTAGTTTTAGAAGAAAGAAAAAGATCAGAAGATGAAAAAGTTCTTTTAGAAGATCTTTATAAAGAATCATTGGAGTATTTTGAAACAAGCTAAAGGATTAAGAATAGCTATAGTAGAGAAAGATAAATGTAAATCAAGTGAGTGTAATTTTGAATGCAATCGCTTTTGTCCTATAGTAAGAGCAGGTAAAAACATTGTTTGGCTGGATGAAGAAGGCAAAGCGGTAATAGATGAATTAGGTTGTATTGCATGTGGTATTTGCGTAATTAAATGCCCATTTCATGCTATAGAAATAGTTAATCTTGCAAGCGAACCGAATGTACCTTGTATTCATCAATACGGTATAAACTCTTTTAGAATATATGGTTTGCCTACACCAAAATATGGTAAAGCAATCGGAGTAATAGGCATGAATGGTGCAGGAAAATCAACAGCATTGAATATATTGGCAGGTAAAATTAAGCCAAATCTTGGAATTTTAGATAGAGAAGTCAGTGTTGATGAAATAATTGAAAGATTCAGAGGAAAAGAATTACAAAGATACTTGAAAGATCTCTATGATAAAAAAATTAAAGTTGTTATAAAGCCTCAGGATATACATGAAGTAGCAAACAAAATAAAAGGTGAAGTCAAACATATTCTTAAATTTGTGGATGAAAATAAAGAACTTGATTTAATTTCCGAATATTTATCTTTAAACAATTTCTTAAATAAAAATGTTAAAGAATTAAGTGGTGGAGAACTTCAAAGGTTTGCTATTGCTATAGCAACTTTAAAAGATGCTGATGTATATCTTTTTGATGAACCTTGTAGTTATTTAGATGTATATCAAAGGTTAAGGCTTGCTAAATTACTTAATTATTTATTATCCAAAGGTAAAACTCTAGTTTTAGTTGAACATGATTTTGCTGTTTTAGATTACTTATGCGAAAACATTTGTATAATTTATGGCAAACCTAAGGTTTATGGAATTGTTTCCCTACCTTATTCTACTTCTGAAGGAATCAATTCGTATCTTGAAGGATATTTACCTCATGAAAATGTAAGATTAAGGAAAAATCCAGTTAAATTTTTATTAAGATCTTTAGAAAGACAATCAACTGAAGGGTATAAGATTTTAGAATGGAGCAAATTAATAGTTAAATTGGATAATTTTGTTCTTGAAGCCGAAGGAGGATATATAAATAAAGGAGAAGTTATTGGTATCTTAGGACCAAACGGTATTGGGAAAACTACTTTTATTAAAGTTTTAGCTGGAGAAATTAAAACCTTTGAAGGTTCAGTTTATTGTTTAATTGAAAATCCTAGTATAAGTTATAAACCTCAGGTATTTGATTTTCCAAAACCTGAAATATTAGTAAAAGATTTTCTTAATTTAGTAAATCCAAATTATTCTAAGAACGAATGGATAATGGAAGAAATAATCTATCCTTTAAGAATTGATCAAATTTATGAAAGATATATTTATGAATTAAGTGGCGGAGAAAAACAAGCTTTAAAAATAACTGAATGTTTACTTAAAGATGCTGATATTTATCTTTTTGATGAACCGAGTGCTTTTTTAGACGTGGAACAAAGATTAGCTGTTGCTAAAATTTTAAGGAAATATGCCCAAACATTTAAAAAGGCTATATTTATTGTAGAGCATGACTTAATGATTCAGGATTTTGCATGTGATAGTTTAATAATATTCAAAGGAGAACCAGGTATAAAGGGTTATAGCTATGAGCCATTAGGATTAAAAAAAGGCTTTAATATGTTTTTAAAAGATTTAGGTATAACATTTAGAAGAGATCAAAGAACATTTAGACCCAGAATTAATAAAGAAGATTCATGGTTGGATAGAAAACAAAAAGAATTGGGCGAATATTATTACTTTGGAGTTTAGATTATTTAAAAATAGAATAATAAATTAAAGCTAAAGAATATATATATTGTAGTTTCAAATTTATTTAATGGTAAGACAAGTTGATTATAAGCCGAAGCCTATAGACCCAGATTTTTTAAATAAGCCAGATGAATATCCTGTAACAGGTGAATATTTAGGAGTTAAAATAAGAGCAGGCGGTATTCAAAGATATGATGCAGAAGGTAAACCATATCCAACTAAGCTTGGAATATATGGTACAATTGTAGCTGTAGATTTTGAAGCATGTATAGCTGATGGTGTTTGCATGGATGTTTGTCCTGTTAATGTTTTTGAATGGTTTTTAAACCCTGGAAAGGCTGGTACTGGTAATGATAGGGTAATAGATCCAAATAATCCAAATGATAGAGAACTTTGGGAAAAATATCGTACAGATAAAGCCTTTCCTATAAGGGAAAACAATTGTATCTTTTGCATGGCTTGTGAAATAGCTTGCCCCACTAAAGCAATTAAAATAAATCAGCCTGTTTAATTT